>SDBT01008250.1_pt1 | contig 17024 bp, 15 predicted proteins | sample 2277101 | NCBI WGS metagenome assembly SDBT01 (sample SAMN10404973, study PRJNA504765) | marine sediment metagenome | isolation source: marine sediment core GS10_PC15, 103 cmbsf | place: Arctic Ocean: Southern Knipovich Ridge | collected 2010
CCAGCCTTTTCGCTGTCATACTCCGCATTTGCATAGACAAAAGATAATCGTAACTCTCCTTACCTTTATCGCCCATCTTTTTGAGTCCCAGAGCTTTTATATCTGCCTCTAACGGTTCAGGAAGTTGATGCATATCAAGATCTTGATCAACGACAGCTTTGACAAAGACATACTTGTTGGTTGCAACCAACAAGTTGTTTTTGTACACTCCCAGAAGATGGGAACGTCTTTTCCAGTAGAAATCTATTCTCTTCTCGCAGTATTTCTCTAGTATCTCTTCAGGAGACTTATAGTGATAAGGAATGTTATTTTCATCGATAGCTACCATATTAGTCAAACATTCTGTTTTCCGAAGACAATCCATATTTTTAACTGTGTCCATATCGGGAATATAGTCTTTGGTAGGTTTAATCATAAAGTGAACGCTATTTGCTCTATTATAATCAAGAATTGACGACAGACATTTTACTTCTAGTTTCTTTTTCTTTTTTCCCTTTGCATCCTTTCCCTCTGTAGTACCAAACTCTAAATAATCCAACCATTCTTTGAAATCAGCAGTCCACAATCCAATAGGAAGTTCTCGGATGTGCCACCAACCCTTGTCACTTTTCATCACTACTTTTCCTTGATGGGTCACTTTTGTTCCCGTACCTTCTTCTAGAATACCCTCCGACATCCATTTGTCTTTCTCTTTGACAGTCTTCAAATATATTTTTCCCTGAAATCCGTTATACCAGGGGACCAGAGGATCTAAATTCTCCACCTTATTGGAATCCTCGTCTCTGTCTCGCAACCATGTACGAATCCATTCGACCAGGTCTTTCGGATTATAAGACGCAATTTCAGTTGAGAATCCACATGCAATACCACTAGATCCATTTACCAATAACATGGGTAAGACGGGCATAAAGTATAAATATTCCAAAAGTTCTCCATCATCCTCCAATTGACTATACAATGAAAAATCATCTTCGGGGAAGATGGTCTTCATGATTTCCTCTAATTTGAAGAATAGGTACCTATCGGATGCGTGTGTTTTGGGATCTGATGTTCCCAGCAACCGACTACCATATTCTCCCGCATTGACAAAATAAGGAATGTTGTTAGAACCGACAAATCCCTGCCCCATCTTGACCATAGCTTCTTTCAATGACGTATCGCCATGGTGGTAGGCTGTATCAGCTATCACATTGCCCGCGGCTACGACAAACTTCACTTGTTTGGAATACTTTCTCTTGAGAGCAGAATAAAGAGCCTTTCTCTGACAATCTTTCAACCCGTCGTAAATACAAGGGATAGCTCGGCGAATAGAATCCTTATGGTATAGAATCAATTGATCATTAACAAATTCTTTGATACTTAGATCTCCTTCATAGACAGTGCCTCCAAAATCATATCCTTCAGACTCTTTCATTAATCTATCTTTGATCCATTCTTTTCTGGAGAGTTTATCTTCATCTTTCTCGCCAAATCCCAGTTCCATCAAGTTTTCTTTTTTACCTTTGTATTTGAAATTAACAATTTTTGGATCTTCGAAGTAAATGGGAGCATCTTTGGGTTCTATGGTTCCCAGTCCTTTGTAATACTTTATTTCTTTGATAGATTTTCTCATCTCTATATAGTCGTCCGTTTTCAACCAGGCTTTGTACTCGGCATCGGTATAAAATCTTTTAGTCCCCAATTGCTTCTGTTTGGCAACTTTATGCCAGACTTGAACGACGGCAGTATTGAAACCAGATACAAAACCTCTCTGAAGGAGACTAGGAAACTCTCGATAGAAGAAATTGAGGAGAAGACCTTGAATATGAAGTCCGTCTGTATTATGAACAATCATCTGTCCTACACCAGCTTGAAAATGATGATTGCATGTTTCTAAATCGTAAACATAATCTTTTATCACTCCCATATCGATAATCTTTTTAATAGCTATCGGATCTTTTTGTTGATGACCTTCAGTAATACACAAAGATATGATATTTGGTTTATCTTTACGACAATTAATACTAACCTTATATCCTAGGCTCTTGGTTAAACAATATATTCCTTGAGCCCCTATCTTTCCATTGATAGATATGGTGTTGAAATTGTTTCCCCTTTCTATTCCAGCTCTATACCCGTCTCCGGCGTGTACCCCTTCATAAAATTGTCTCCTGATTTCATTTGGAGCATTCAAAATACAAGGAGGAACAGATTTTTGTTTTCTAGTGTAAAACAATTCTCTATATTTTTCTACCAACGGACGGGTTATCTGGCCTCCCCTGGGTTGTAGTTTATGTAAATGCTTACGATCTCCGCGTTTATAATTTGTTTTGTCTGGGTCTATCACGAATTTATAATCATAATATCTTTCCATCACATTTTTAGCTCTTTCCAGAAGATTTTTGTCAGTGTTTGATATAGACCAACTAACAGAAATTTTATTGAATGTGTATTCATTTGGTCTATCCTTAGGCTTCTTTGTATATTTCCATTCATAGATGCCACATGTGCCATCCGCCCAAAATAATCCCATGACAAAAGCTTCGTCTGGTTGAATATCACTCGGATGTTCAGAAATAACAAACTGTGGTATTTTTGCTCTTAATTCATCGAGGAGATCTTCTTTCTTATAAGTCTGATAATATTGAATCCCGTGGTCAGAAGCGAGTTTTCGTAAATCCTTGAGATAAAGGTCCTCCAACTGTTCTTCCTTAAGATAATCTTCTGTAGAAAAAGCTGGGAACGAGTGAAGTAGTTTATCTCCTATATTAATTTTCTTTGGCGTGATTTTTTCTCCTTTAGGAGTGATAAGACTATGATCCTCTGTCACATCAACATAACCTGTATGTGTTAAAACGCGAAATATACGCTTTTTTACTTTATGTTTCATAATCTGCGAGATAGCGGTCCAGCCGCTATCTGTCCAAATCTCATACGGAGATTTACCATATTCTTTTCCAGATTCTGACGTTTCCCATATAGTATCGAGACTTTCGATAGTTTTGATCTCGATCAAATCGTTCTTGCGAAGAAGTAATGGCGTATCTCCTGTAACAGAGTCTCTATCCATCATTAACCACGATTTACCATATCGGAGAGTCTTATACGACTCTTCTAGAGTGTAATTCAACCCCGATCTTAATCCTATGACCTGTTTTACTTCTTGTATCACTTTATTCGAGTTAACAACAGTTTTACTATGTTTGGAGACATTGAGGATCTTTCCTCGAAGAGCCAAAGAACCTATATGATCAGGATCGTTACTCCCTCTATTTATCAGTGTTTTGGCTGAATCTCCCTCTGTAAAACATATGATACATTCGAGAGGGCATTTTCGTTGGAGGTTAGCTTCTGTTAACTTTTTTCCTATCACCATTCTTCCTTTGGTAGATGTCTCCTTTTTGCTATTGGCTCGATCCAATTCTGCCAGGAGTTTATCTTCCAAGAGACTGACAAAATTCCATTTTAACACTTTGGCTACAGCCATTTCCAAAGTTTTTGTCCATTGGGTTTTCTCTTTCTGCGATTTTGGTGTGTAAAAATCAAATTTCTCCAAGATACAATGGTCCTTAGGCTGGGAATCGAAAGGAGGTTCGATAGCCTCACAGCGAATAAAGAGATGAAAGTAAGGGTAAAGCTTCTTGGCTGTTGTCTTTAGGTGTTTCCCCTCCACCTTTTTCTTGCGAGAATTAAAGGTTCTCACTAAAGTAAAGAAGATCGCGTCCCGGAAAAGATTGACATACTTTCCTCCACGAGAAGTATGAATGCCGTTGATGAATGAAGTGTGAGCCACCGTATCCATACTTTCAGTATCTGGGTCATATCCCTCCACCAAGACAGCTTCATCTTCCAAGGGAGTGGTTATAAGAGCCATCTTATTATCGGCGACGTTGGGATAAAACAATCTAGCGTATTTTTCCAAAGACTTGACCATAATTTTCTCATCGTTGAAGGTAACAGGAAGCCCTGTTACCATAGCCATCTCATATGCGTAAGCGTGAAGGTAAGCATAAAAATTTTTGGTCATTCGCGGTTTATCTTTGTCTGGGAACTTGAAATATTTGTAGTCGGGGGTAAATGTGATCCGTGTGTAGCCGGTTTTGTTACGGTAACTGGTAATTATTGGTTTTTCTCTTGTTTGACCGCAATCTCGGTAAGTCTGTAAAAATCTCTTTTTGTTAACCGTATCAGTGTGATCAACAATGAACTCAGTGGAAAAGATGTTAGCCGCTTTGGCCCCCATCCCATTTCTACCAGAAGTTTTTCTTCCCTTTTTACTAGAGCTGACTTCTTTGACAAACTCTTCTTCATCCATGTCATCATAATTGGTACCGGAGAACATATCCCCAAAGTAAATCTCTGCCGGATACATCACTTCTGTTGTGGTTTCATTGGTGCGGTGATCCGTATAATCGAATTCTTGTTGTTCGACGGGAATCTGGTAACCATCATTATAGATACTAATCTCTCCGGTTTCCATATCCACTTTAAATTCGATCTTTCTCATAACAGGAGCGTCAGGATCTTCTTCCAGCGCATCCTTGGTTCTCCATTTGTTGTCAATAGCATTGGAACCAATCTCTCGGATGATATTGAATAGGCCATTGTTGAAAGTGATATTTTTCACTATCATAGCCTTATTTTCTTCACTCCAAATCCATTTATCATCTTTGATAGTAATGGGAGAGCCTATAGCCCAATCGGGACGGTTTCTAACCGCTTGAAAAGGATTGTAGCGTTTTCCGCGTCCTTTCTTAATCGGCGTTTTCTTTCCCATATTTCAAAAGTTTAGATGTGAGCTGCAGGTTTGAGCTAACTTAATTCAGTCCTTATCGGGTAATAACCCGCTGAAATATATCAGTTTTCTTACACTATTTCTTTTCTTTAAATTACTTTTTATATCCAGATATCAGAAAGTCATATATAAGATGGATCCAGATGCAGTATCACATGACAATGAATACAAGGATTTCTTTAGCAAAGATACGCACAACTTTCTTAACTTCTTGAGAAGTTAACGTATTTTCTTAACTTCTTGAGAAGTTAAGAAAATAATAATACACAATCATAAGATGGACGATTCTGAAAAATGCAACGAGTTTTTTGCTAAGATATTGACCAAAGATAGAAATCCCGATTATCTAAAAAGTCTGGTCCAAGAAGGTGGTATATCGGATGAGACTAGAGATATTCTTCTGGAATGCATCCGAGACTATCAAAGAAAAAATAGTGAATCTAAGCCGGGATATGTTGAATCGATACTTGTTTCTAGGTTTCTTAAAAACACCTTAAAATTTTTGAGCCAGGATGTTGCAAAAGTTGAGGGTCCTGTCTCTCTTTTTCAGATGTCCCACCCAGATTATGTGACTAATCCGCAGATATTCTATCTATTCGGAGATATACATGTGAAAATCAATGATTGTAGAGGTTATAAAATTGACAAATGGATCAAGGATACTATTATGTACAGTCCTGTATTTATTGATGTTTATATAGAAATTCCTTATTCTTATAAAAAATATCCTGGCATATCTATGCGCAAACTTACCAGTAACAACTATTTGGTAGATACTTACTATTCTTTCGAGCATTGTTTTTTACGTAAAAAATCAAAGGACGTTTGCTTGACTTCACGCTTTCATTATACTGACATGAGAATGATTTTTGAAAGCGTGAATCAACAAATCGGTTATGCTATGTCTATGTCAGATATTCTGATAACACAAGAAATTATGGATTATATAAATTCATATATCAACTTTTTACTAGATAAAAACTCGTTCATACATCAACGCATTCAAAAACAATTTGATAATATTACAGACCCAAACATAAAAAGAATACTAGAACAAAGCTTTCAAGAATGTCAAGAAAAGTACCAAGATTATATAAAGCCTATTAGCGATAGCTCTATCCAGTCAAAAGCGAGTGATGTTGTTAATCCAAAAGAACTACTTAAATATATCACATGCCTAATGGATTATTATCTGATGGGCCGCTGTTTTAGAACTTATAAGAGAGGAGTGTTCAAATACCACCGTCCCAGTTATAATAACATTATATACGCAGGAGAAGTCCACAGAAAGAATTATGTTGACATTCTTTTGAAATTAGGATTCGTGATAGATTTTGAGAGCATAAATTTTGATATTAAAATTTTGGAAAAAGTTAGTCCGGTTGACTACGTAGAATTAATGAAATCAATACCTGATTTCCAATGCTTGGATGTATCAGGAATGAAACAGCCCATGTTTCATCAGAGATACCGAAATGATATTTCTTAACTTCTTTAAGAAATTAAGAAATACACTGAGTATTCACAGACGTGTAAAAACCTATATCACTGCTATTCCAGCCTACTATAAATCCTTTATGAGTAATACGATCGTTTTTAAAGATTATAGGATATCCTTCAGCTGCAGTCAGCGATGACTGCAAGATCGGATCATTTAACTGAAAATGCCAGCAGTCTTTCTTTCGGGTCCATATTCCACTGTGTTTAATAATTGTAACAGTTTCTGGTTTTTGATAGGGAGTTAAACACGTCGTGATTTTTGTGTCCATTATTAATCAAAGTTTTATTATATTTATATTTGTTTTTAATCCGGGTCCAGATAGTCAGAATCGTCAGACCATCCAGCATTCCACTCCTTTGGGTCAAACTTGAATTTGTCTAGGTTGGGATCTTCCAATCCTTCTACTTGAATGAATTCCTCGCTGTCCTTAATCTTTCCAACTTTAATTCCATCTAAGAACATTTTCATCTTTTTCTCACTGGATATATTAACTTCCATCATTCCATCATTCTTCTCTCCATAAATAACAATAACAGTAATATTGTCTCCTATATTTCTTGATCTAACGCGATACATTTCGTCTTGCATGGATAAAATGATATGACCCAAGTATCCTCCAAGCCCTTCATCGGACGGTGGATCGTTATTGGGAAGATAGATTCCCAATATCTTATTGGTTTTTTTGTCCACATGATCTACAGCAAAATTATTAACCATGGCTCCGTCAACATAATAACAATTATTGTATCTAATCTTTTGAAACATAAGAGGAATGTTACAGGACATCTTAACAGCATCAGTACACTTTAGATTAGGGTGATCTTTATGATTGAAATATTCTACTCTTCTCTCAGAGATATTAGTGGTCACACAGATCAATTCTTTTTTGGTTGTTTCATAAAGTTGTTCAAGGGTAGGAATTTCCTTAACATTTAGTTTAATCTTTATCATGTTTTCTATCTTTGAAATCAAACTGTCAATAGGGATCAAACCCATGTTCTTGAAAACATTTGTTATTACATCTAGAAAGGAAATGTTATCTTGTCTGATATCAAAGAAAGAGTCCATAAGATAAATGTTTTTGAATATCTCTATCGGTAAATAACCGCATACCAGCAGAAGAGAAATGACGGAACCTACAGAAGTTCCAATATACGTTTTAACCTCAGAAGGAACATATTTCCCTTTTTCATAGTAACAATGGAGGGAACCTAATATATATATTCCTTTTGTTCCACCACCGCTGAGAACAATTGTCTCAAATATCAAATCTGGAATTCTATCCATTATGATTTGCTGTTGGTATTTCTCTATATGAAAAATGATATTAGAAAATACTTAAGTACTTATATTGGTGATATTACAAAAAATGACTCATGCTAAAAGCGTTTGGGATAGGATTCCCACTTCTAAATATCCTCCAGTTCCTGTTTTCAACTTTTCCAACTCTCATTTGAAAGATCCGACTGCAGTTATAAAGATATATAATGTTTCATTTGGCTACTCTCCTCCGACTGTTGAGCTAGAAAACTTAGACTTAGCTCTGTATATTGGGGATAAGATCGGTTTGATTGGAAAAAACGGTTCTGGTAAGAGTACCTTTCTCAAACTACTCGATGGGACTCTCCGAGAGACTGGTGGGAATATAGAACGAAGGAACGGGTTAAAGATAGTTAGATTTCATCAACATCACATCGAACGTTTCGATCTTGACTTATCCCCAGTCGAACTTTTTCATGAGAAATTTAGATTGAGTTCCCATGATTCTAGGTGTTATCTAGGTAGATTTGGACTGCGAGATAAATTACCTCTTTGTAAGATTCGGGATCTCTCCGGAGGACAAAAGATGTGTTTAGCCATGGCAGAACTTTCGTATTCATCTCCTGATGTGATTCTATTAGATGAACCTACCAATCATTTAGATATGGAAACTATTAAATCTCTAGCTGAAGGGATCAAAAAGTTTGAGGGCGCGGTGATTATTGTTTCTCACAATCAATACTTTCTCAACAATGTTACAACCGCTCTGTGGATAGCCGACAAAAAGAAAATAAAATACTACGAAGGAGATTTGGCCCAATACAAAAAAGAAATTAAGGACCAATTAGGTATTTGATTTAAAGATCGATAATTAAAGACTAACAATGGCATTAGTGTTGAGAGAAGATATTGCCAAAACCCTCTTTCGTTTTGGAAAGAGGGTAGAAAAAGAGATCAGGGAGGGTAAAAAGTTAGATATTCTCGAGCTGAACAACCTTCTCCGTCCCACTCTCGAAACTATAGAGTCTAAAGCTGTTTCTTTTGCTACGAAAGAAGTGGAAGAAAATATTTCTAAAAATCATGACAATACGAAAAAGAGGAAAAGAGAAGAGATGTGTGACAGAAGAAGAGCTACGCTTTCTGAAAGCGTAATGTTAGAGACTCCTAGAAAGAGAATACGAATACATCAAGGGTTGGCCTCCAATATAAGTCGTTTGGAAGGAGTTACCGAATATATTCCAGATGATAATTTAAATTGTTTGAGTGATAGTGATATACTTAAATATGATACCGACGATGAGTCTTGGGAGGAATATTTCCCTTTGATCGAGGTTAATGACGAGGGAGAAAATATCTTATGCGCTGGGGAGCTAGATGATTTATTGATATATCTCAGTAAGCATGCCAGAACAGATGAAGATACACTAACTATCCTTAAATCTGTCAAAAAGAAGGAAATCTTAACTTACGGGTACTTTCTAACGGGTATGATACAACTGTGTAAAATATTGATTCGCAAAAAAACTGTATCAGTTATCCGTGGAATCCTACCGCCTTTTGATGAAGAATTTTCTGATTCAACTGAACCGTTATCTTCAGTTGACTCAGAAGATAACGATAATGAAGAAAACTATGAGGAAGAGGATTCTGATACTTCCACTGAAAGCGTGACTGAAAGCGTCACTGAAACTTCCAGTTAAAGTTCAGAAGATACGGAAATTGTTATCAAGTAATATAGTAATATATTACCATAGTAATATGGTAAGTAATACTTTTTTTTATGCTCTGATAATCTTATCAGGTCTTGTCGTTCTTTTTGTCTTTTTGAGAAAAGGACAGACTTGTACCGGATGTTCTGAAGGGTTTCACCAGTTGACTAAGGCGACACAGCCATCCAAAGAAGCCGAATATCGAAAGAAAAAACGCAAGGAGTTAGGTCTGAAATATAATTATGGTCCGGCTTCCATGACCGATGGCAAAGTCCGTAAGTTTGTTGGTACTCATCAGCCATGGCCAGGATACGATAAGTACTCTCTGTATTCAACAATGGTTTCTCCACGAAATACAGACAACTATCCATATATGGATACTCCTTATAATGAAATAATGAGAAGCTGTGTCCCTAGTTGCTATAGCAGTGATCAGGATCAGGATCAGTCAAAGAGATGTTTAAAAGGTTGTGTTTTTCTCGCTCTCGCCGAGACTCTACCCCCCGTCCAATAAAAATGGTTTTTATTATTATTTTACTGTCAAAATTGTGAAAATGGAACGAATAATTTTTAAGTCAAAAATCGAGCCAAACGAAGTTCGTCAAATTAAAACAATTTCTGCGACTTCGTCAGAATTATTTGAGTCACTAGTTAATAAACATCTCAAAGATGAATGGATGATCTATACACCCATTGTTTATACACCGGCTCCGAGTAACGACTATTATACCACGTATAAAGTAATATTGTTCAAATCGGCCTGTCAGGAGATATGAATAACTAAATTTCTTGACATAAATGTCAAGAAATCAGAGTATCTTAAATAACTCACATCCCATCACTGGTCGCGCAAATATCTTTATATACCAGTCATTCTTCCCCATCTTAACAGGCTCCTTGTCTTCATCATTCATCACCCAAGGATAATTAAGAACACCAATAGTTTCTTTAACCGTCCATTCTTGGCATCGATTAATATATCCTTTAAAGATCATTCCTGACAAGAAAAATCCCTGGCTAGTATTTTGAGTGTAACGAGTAAGCTGAAAGCATACCAATAGTTCGAAATCGTTCACTCCTTTTATTCTTTTAAAGAAATAGCCATTTTTACCCTTCTCCTTTTGATAGAGTAGGACTTCCATCCAGGCTTCTTCTCCGTTCTCGACGAATGCGGCTAAAATCTTATTATAATCGTAAAAGGTGACCTTTTGTTGCGATTTATTCAATTTATATTTTTTCCTAAACTCGCCAGCTACCTCTTGGAGTTGGCTCAAATCAATTTTAGTAGCCATTTGGGATGTATCTATAATTTATACTATTCAATTAGATTACTTTAGTTTTTCTTTTTGGCCTGTTTAAATCTCTTCCATCTTAACATATTGAGTTTCTGCATATCCACTTCTCCCTTAATCCCAAAATCCAGGACAAAGTCGACGATTACTCCGTGTCTTTCTCGAGCTTCTTTAACAAAATAGGGATTTCCACTTTCTATAATATGATCGGCTATGTGGAGAACTTTATCATAGATATGGTTGATCAATGTATCCTCGGTAGTCTTTTTATTGAGATAATTTTCATATCTCTCAGTGGTAGCGATACGGCTTAACTCCTCTTTAGTCGTTGCGCGGGGTGTAGTCTCTAAATAAAGAGATCTACCAATATAAAGATTGTAAATATAACATCTTTCGATTCCAACAGCTCCGATAGCTTCTAGACGATCGGCATATCGAGGATAAAGTAACCAATCTTCCTTTAAACACGAAGAGTCTTTAGAATTTCCGTTTTCTGTGTACGACACTAATTTTATCATCTTTAACACTAACTGCTTAATTTTCTTCTTTTCTGGAATAACACGATCTAGAATGAATCGAGCATTCTCATAATTCTTAGAGTCAAAGAATTTCCTATCGTCAGCATCATGAAGGAGAGCAGCTAGACGGATAGCCAATCTAGCTGTATCATCAGATGGTGTGTTAGAAACCGAGAGGGCATTGTTAACATGATTTAGAACATCTCGGGCGTGATCAGTTCCATGTCCCTTATCTACTTTATGAGAGGAAATGAGCTCATCCAGAGCTAAAATGGTCTTTGTGACAATAATATCAGAATTCATTAAATTCTACGGATTGTATTATATTACACCTGCTGAAAATCTTTAGATATCTAATGATATCTAAAGATAATAGAATGATATAGTGAAGTGCTTTGAAACAAAATGATAACTGTAGATAAAGTACAAGACGGGGTTTCATCCCTGAAAAGTGAAATTCGCTCCATGGGAGAAAGAGAGAAGCTGATAACTCTGTTTGTTATTGGTTTCATCTTTTACCAGTATGTCCCCGTTTCAGCTGTGGCCGGTTATTTCTTGGGAGGGCTGGTAACCACTCTAGTGTATGTGACTGCTATTTCAATGATAACATTTGCCTATTTTTATCATGCTTATGGTCAATACTTAGATTTAACAACGATAATCTTGCGTCTCTGGAACACTCTAGAAGAAGGAAAGAAGCTCGCAGAAATAGAAGATGAAAGAAAGAGAAAAGAGGAAAAGGCTGAAAGAGAAAAAGCTGACATAAAGATAAAAATCAATATGAAAGAAGCTCTGGAAGAATTAAAGGAGGAAGAGGAGGTAAAGAAAAAGGAAGAAGGAGTAGAAAGAAGAAGAAAAGAGATGGAAGAATTGGGTCAAGAGGCTGAAAGAAGGTTCCTAGAGAAAGAGTCTAGGGAAGGAGAAGCTGAAAGAAAGAGAGAAGAGGAAGATACTGAGAAGAAAGATATGGTGAAGAAAGAAGTTGAAAGAATAAAAGAATCTGAAAGAGAGAGAAACCAAAAAGTAAGAAAGGTTGCTTGCGAGTTAGGCGCAGTAAGTTGTAAATGCAACAAAAAGAGGCTAGACAAGCTCGGATTGATTGTTAACTGATGATAAATCGAGTTATTCAGTTTCATGGTTTGAATAACCATGAAACATGACGAAGAAAAATTACATTTAATATTGTGCTTCTCGCTAATATAGCGAACATCGCTTTGAATGGCGAGTCTGATCTCCTCTTTTCGCGTTCTAGTCATTGATGGCATAATAGGAGTGGGTAAAACTTCTCTGATTGAAGAGTGTCTCGTTCCTTTATTAACAGAGGCAAATTACAAAGTAACAGTAGTCAGAGAGCCCGTTGATAAATGGAAAGCCAATGGTTCTCTCAAACAGTTCTACAAAGATCCTTGTCGCCGAGGATACCAGTTCCAAACTCGCGCCTTTCATGACAGAATCAAAGAATCTCAAGAACAGCACAAAAAATATGAACACTGTACTGACATCTTTATATTGGAAAGATCTATCTTCACAGATATGTTATTTATGGACATGCTGTACGAGTCCAAGACTATCGATGAAAGCGAGTATCGAGATTATAAAGACTTGTGGGCGATGTGGGGTTTCTTGATGCCTTTCTATCCCGACCTTTTTGTTTATCTCCGCCCTGACGTTGAAGTCGCTATGGAGAGGTTACACAAACGTAACCGCGAAGGAGAAACGGTCGATATTGAATATCAAAAAGCGCTGCAAATAAAACATGACGATTTTCTCGGAGGGGAAAAAGTTCTTATCTCAGATTCTCCTGATGTACCCTGCCTTCATCTGTACACAAATTCTGATTTTCTTAACGATATTGATGTAAAGAGGGATATTGCGTATAAAATCCTTGACAAATTATATCCGACCGAGAAAAAAGTCGGGTTTCTACTGACTCATTCTCATCAAATGGTAAGCTAACACCAAAAACGCTAAAGCGTACAGATACCAGTCAAATATCTGAGGAAGCTTGCCCTGACTTCCCCAGTAAGCTGCTAGAAAAATAGTGGGAAAAATGATGAGGACGTGAAATAAATTGATCTGAGCCATTGCCTATTTAGGTCTTGAGATAATTAAACATATTAATTAAGATAATCTTATGATGAAACCTTTCCACAAAATCAGTTTATTTCATTTTTTTATGTACTCTATGGGCGGGTTAGTTAACATTTCCATGTTTGGGTGGATGCTCCGGGATAATGACAGATATAATAGAGTAAATGCTAATAAGAAAAGAATAAACAATAGAGTTTAAACAATAAATGTTTCATTTCTTTAAAGAAATGAAACAGATTTTGGTTTATGCAAAACCAATCCTACAATTCCATTAACTCCTTAATACTTAAGTAGTAATTAGATAGAATTTCATCAGCTTGATCTCGTAGACGAAGTAATTCCAGATTTATTTCGTGAACACTCTTTTTAGTCTGAATATATAACTTTTCAACTGATGGAGTCTCTCCCCTTAAACGTCTTTCGTTAGATGCTATCTCTGTTTTCATAGCATCTACCTGAGCTAATATAACAGTTAAACGTAATAAATCAGCCTTCATATCCATTTCTTTTTGGTTGATTTCTTTCAATCTTTTCTCAGAATGTTCCAAAAAATCAGCGGCGATATCTTTAATCTTAACTAATCTATCCTTTCTGGCGTCTAGTTCATTGTCATCCAACTGTTCACAAATTTCTACGATGTTTTCCTCATATTTATTGATCTTTTTGAAAAAAGAACCAATAGCTATAACTATATAAACTATACCCAGAGAGATATCTGAATCTTCTATCTCTTCTGGTATACTGTTATCCCCGGTTGATATGACATCAACAGATTCTACCCCTTTTTCCTTAATATCTCCAGCCTTATTAAGAGTACCTTCAACATCTTCAATAACATTTCCTTCTTCATCCTCAAACACTAACTCAGTTTCTCCATCACTAGCTTCCCCTTCACTAGATTCTCTCCCGCTATCTTCAGCATCACTAGCTTCACCTCCACTAGATTCTCTTTCACTAGCTTCTCCCTCAACTACTTCTCCCTCGACTACTTCTCCCTCAACTACTTCATCCACTTTAGAAGCCAGTAATTCTTCTTGCTGACGCATTTGATCTTCCGTTAACTCATCATCTGGAGGGTTTGAAAGGGTTGTTTTTGAGGGGTGGACAGTTTTTGAGGGAGTTGTTTTTATAGACTGTTTAGAACTCTTTTGAGAACTCTTTTGAGAGTCTGGAGAGTGCGTCTGTTCTTTGATTTTTGGGGTCGCCAATTTATTTTTAGGATCTATCTTTTGAAGAACACGAGCTGTATCTTTTTCCAAAGAGGTAATCTCATCTGTCTCTTCTTCAACCTGTTCTTCTTCGATTATATCTGTGTCGCTTTCTTCATCCTCTTTGATACTATAACACTGCATTTTACCAGAATTCTTGTACATACAAAGGGTAGAGCTGGAGACCGAAAGAAGATCACATTCTAAGAGTGGGCCTTTCATGTCTGACATAAAATTTATCTGTCTATCTGTAGGATTATTCTTCGAAAGAGTGATATCTACTTGTTTGGTTGATATATTAGTCCCGCACTTCATAGAATATGCAGGAGGAACATATACGATAAATGTTTTTTGATATTTTGGGGTTCTACATTCAACAAACCGAATATCTCCTCCTTCGCAATACACAGACACAAGAATATACCTATGTTTGTGAAGAAGATCTAATAATTTTTCTAATTTTAGAGTTGTCTTTGACATTATCTGATACTAATGTACTAACTTTAGAGTTAAGTATTACACTATTATTTAGGTATTTTTAACTTTACTGATTTCAGTAATGAAATTAAAGATACTATTAATAATATTAATCTGTGCCTGATAATTATAGATGGATAACTTAGATAATCTTCCTCTTAAAGAAGATACACACCCCAACTCCCATGAAGAAGAAGTTATGAATAAATTCTTTACCCAGACAGATCAAAATTCTCATTCTCCACCGCGAAGATCAAGAGGGTCATCACGAGAACCACCAGAAGGCGCGCTGAAACCAGACGTACTTGGCGATTCAGAACAAGAGGGGATAAATTGGAAGATAGTTGGTTATACTACTGTCCTCTTTTTTGCATTGGCCAATCCCTGGATAGATATGCTTTTCTGTAAGATACCTTATTGTGGAGATAATAATCTCATGTTGTTAGGAATAAAAACGCTTATATTCTCCATTCTTTATCTAATCATAACCATCTTTTTCGGTTAAATGTTTTCTTTAATTTGATTTAAGAACTAAAACATGTACGGACTTGTCATTTTGGTTGTATTCTTAGTAATTTTCTTTATCTGTTACTTCAATTCTCGAGTAGATGGTTACGAAGAGGGAGATCAAAATGATCAAGTGAGATGTGTATGTATACCAGATGAAAAGCCCTGCAACATCTTCGAACGAGCTAAGAGGGAGGGATACATCAGTAATAGAGATTATTTGTTTATAATGAAACAATACGGAGGAGGCCACCCCTGTACGTGTAAAACTCCTCTTTGTAATCAACTGGCTATCGCTATCTATAATGGCTTTATTGATCCTTATACGGTCAATCTGCTTTTGGGCCAGTATGAATATTATTGCCCTAATTTAGATTGGTGGAACACTTAAAAAATACGTGTCAAAGTGTTTAAAAAATATGTGTCAAAGTGTTTAAAAAATATGTGTCAAAGTGTTTAAAAATAACTTTGACATATATTTATCCAGATGGCGCTTTGCCCTCGAGCCGAAGAAATCATCCGAGAACAGAAGATAGTACTTAGACCCAGTAGCCGTCAAAAATTAGCTACTTATGACCCCGATACTCAGGTTCAGTGGTTAGTAAATCCCATGATTCAATGCTTGATCGAAAAAACTGCAAAAGAACTTTTAGGTAGAGCAAAACAGCACGTATGTTCTCAACAGATACCTGTTAAACCCGATATTCCAGACGTAAATCCTCCAGATATTACACCGGACGATCCAGTTATTTCAGATGAACCACCAATCTTCAGTCTTTTCGGACCCGATGATGATTATTGATTTCACTTGTGAAATATAACTTGAAAATTAAATGTTGTAACATTTAATTTTCAATCATAATAATAAGAGAATAATGGAAAATCTGTATATTCTTGGAATTGTAATAATTGTAATAATACTCGTAGTTATTATGAACGGATCGTGTGGTGGAAAAGATACTTATGAGAGTGGAAAAGATACTTGCTCTGATTGTTGTGGAATGAATTATTCTATAGGAAGTAGAGGATATAAAACTTGTACGAATCAATGTGGTAAATCATTGGAATGTTTTGACAGGTATTATATGTGTGATAAGATGAACAATGTGGAGAACCATCAGCAAAATTGTTATGATATGCGTTCAATGGAATCGTGTTCTTATACAAATACAGATAGACACTGGAATTATAACTGGTGTAAGCTTAACCAGTGTAGTGCATATAATCCCGATGATGTGTGGGGTGTTGGCCGCGACGATTATACAGGATGTATGAATAGTTGTATGAAAGGGGAGGAGAGGCTGAATAATAAAAATAATGCATTCTTTGATTCTGATGAAAAAGGATATTCTTACTGTGCACTTTATGATTAAATTATAACATTACAAATTCCACATCCAACAAGTTAAGTCAGAAAAAGGTAATCTTGTGTAATAATAACTACTGTAAATTTATGGCTTTTGTTATTGACAATCCACAAAATCCAGCTGTAAGATGTGTGTCTTCTTCGAAATATCCTCCCTGCGAGGAAGGAGATAGTGTAAGTTTAGATGTTACTGTCGATTCTTTTATTTGCGCTCCTAAAGATGTCCTGGAAATTGTTCCACCTGTTTCAGTCATTACACCCAATATAGATATCGCTTTGGCTCCGCGAGGAACTGGCGCCTTCTCTCTGGATATACCAGAC
>SDBT01008251.1_pt1 | contig 17022 bp, 15 predicted proteins | sample 2277101 | NCBI WGS metagenome assembly SDBT01 (sample SAMN10404973, study PRJNA504765) | marine sediment metagenome | isolation source: marine sediment core GS10_PC15, 103 cmbsf | place: Arctic Ocean: Southern Knipovich Ridge | collected 2010
GTTCCTTTATTTCCCGCTCGCGCCGTTCCTTTTCCAGCTTGACATCCTCTCCGAGAATCGGATTTAGCTCCTCCCGTTTTTGATTGATTAGATTAGCCAGCGAACCCAACTCATCAAGCGTTTCTGCCTTTTGTATCTTATATACTGTTCGGCCTACTGAAGACAGCTATTCGCGTCTGGTTGATGGAGATTCTTATTTCAGGTTTACTTTTTTCTATCTTTCTTTGCTGACTTTGTTAAAAGCTGCGGAAGCAGCACTTGTTAGGAAACCCTCGTCGCTATTAATACCTATAAATTTAAATCCCTGGGCGATACGTTGATTAGCTGCCTCAGGGCTACTAACTAATATTCCTACCGGGACATGATGTCTTTGCCCTGCAATTAAAACCTTATTTACTGCTTCTATGTGGCTGGGGTTCGGATTGTCGAGTCCAAGCTTAATCCCCATTGAAGCAGCAAGATCATTCGGACCAATAAAGAGAGCATCCACTCCATCTACAGAAAGGATTTCCTTAATATTATTAACCGCGTCAATGTGCTCTATTTGTACAATGAGCACTATCTCCTCGTTGGAGTGTTCAAAGTAGTCATCGCCACCGTAGAGTCGGGCTCTAGGGCCACCATAGCTTCTTAGTCCAATCGGAGGATATCTTGAAGATTGTACCGCTCTTATAGCATCCTCTTTGCTATTCACCATAGGAATAACTAATCCGCAAGCCCCAGCATCTAGGGCGCGCTTTATGAGAGCCGGGTCATTCCAGGGCACCCTGACTATTGGCACTGTATCGGTTGCAAACATGGCTTGAATAATAGACTGAGTGGTTTCGATACCTATGGGGGCGTGCTCGGTATCAATCACTACCCAATCAAATCCTATGTGAGATATGATCTCAGCTACAATGGGACTGCCAAGCGCCAGCCAAGTTCCGACAGCCGCTCTGTCCTCACGCCATAACTCTTTCACCTTGTTCTTTTTCATTTTTTCTCCTTTTACTTAGACTAAGAGTACCGACCAATTCGGTAATTTTTTGTCCCACTAGGCTGGTTTACTGGTGAGATGCCACTAGCCCGATTACGCCCGAGACTTCCCACACAAGAGGAGGTAGGAGTTATTTAATCTAGTGGGAAATTGAGCAAACCACTAGTACCTCAATCCAGCCTATATTAGCAGGGTAACCTTGGATTTGCCTGTCAAACACCTCAGTTTCCCCTGGCAGAGTCCACCCGATACAGTAAAGAATTACGCCTGCTTCTCCTCCTCTCTAACTCGCTCCTACCTTGTGGGTTACTCCTGCCTATTGCCTCGCCCCCGCCTGAAACATAAGCCTCGTTATTCCTCTTTGCCTGTTGGTTTATCCGCTTCATCTTCCCATCGAGAGCGGATTTCATCAACATTATGAACAGGAACCAACATATCCTGATAGCCAAGCTGGTAACTCTTTTTTACTCATATAAACTTGCCTTCCTTACTTACTTAGAATTTTGCACAAGCGCATTATATCAAAAGATAGTGAATTTAAACAACCAAGATTGAGTAATACCGGCTGGGGGCAATGTTTGACTTCTAGTAATATACTACAAAGAAAGGAGGGGATACTGCGCTCAGAAGTAGGCTTTAGCCCGATACTTCCTCTTTGTCTTGGACTGTATCTCATTCCATCTCTCCAAATTTACCTTCCGCCATGCAAGAACCCTCTTTACAGGTTCTGCCTTCTCTGCCGAGCTTAGACTCTTATAGTAGAGTTTTTTCTATACTGGTTATACTCTCTACAGAACCTTAGATTTTACGTTGCTACCCATTCAATGCCTAACTCTTGGAGTTTTCCCAATGTAGGTGTCCCAGTGACATTATCCCAACCAACCATAGCATAGTAGGTATCTATAGCCTGCTTTAGCTGCTTTTCATCAATGGCAATCCCATTCAGGGGACCTGAGGTAAACGGGGTGAAGAACCGGCGAGGTAAATAATCATCATCCCTGTTCATACCCTCTCGAATGTTGAAGGCACGAGTCATATTAACGCACCGTTCACCTAGTTTCATTAATTCCCATACCGTAGTATTCCAGCCAGTGATTGCTCTTACCAATTCAGCTATTTGACTGGGCATCATCAGACAAAAGTGACAAAATACCAGACAATCAAGAACATGTCGCCATAAGCTTCCATAAACAAGCATTCTAATCTTAGCGGGACCTAAATCCTGAAGGGGCAATGGTCCTGGTATACCAAGAGCAATAAGCTCATCCAGCGCACCTCCGGCCTGAACGTAAGAAGTATCATGTATATTGTGCATATGGTCAGCACCAGTGGGGGAGACGGCATAACCCACCCCCATGCCCGGCTTAAAGCGTGGCTCATGCATAGGAAGCTCCTGTCCCTTGATATGCATAGCAAACTCCCCCGCTCCGTTACCAATCTTTGCAGCCGCCCGAGCTACGCCTTCAGCTAAGACATCGCCAAAACCTTCCCTCTTAGCAATCATCTCTACCAACTGTAACATCGCCTGAGCATTGCCAAAGTTAAGCCTCAACCCACCGGTATCTTTCACAGTCAGGATACCCCGCTCAAAACACTCCATAGCAAAGGATATGCTAGCTCCGGTGGATATAGTATCTAACCCATAGGCATTACACAGCTCGTTACCCTTAGCAATCGCCTCCAGATTATCAATGTCGCAATTCGACCCCAACGAAGCCAGTGTTTCATACTCAGGACCGCCATAGGTAGGGTCAACATTATACGGTTCTCCTGAAGCCACTACAGGCTTACATTTAACCGGGCAAGCGTAGCAACCCTTCCGCTTCACCAGAAGGCTAGTTTTTAACGCATCAGCCGATATTTTACTGGCTCCCTCAAATACATTCTGCTGAAAGTTCCGTGTGGGTAACCCCCCCAAGGCATTCAGACTCAAAACGAGACTAGCAGTACCATCCTCACTTAATCCTGCGGTGCGCATTATGAGTCTAAAGTTATCCCTAAACCACTTGGCTAAAGAGCTGACTGCTTCGGCATTAAATAAGGCTACTTTTTGCCGTCCCCTCACGGCAATAGCCCTTAGATTCTTAGACCCCATCACTGCTCCCATGCCGGTACGACCAGCAAAATGCGACAGGTCATTAATTACACAAGCGTAGCGAACCAGCTTCTCACCAGCTAGACCTGTCTGGGCAACACGAATGTGTGCATCTCCTAATTCCTCCTGAATAAGTTTTTGACATTCACCAGTAGTTTTACCCCAGATATGTCTGGCGTTTCTTATCTCCGCCTCGCCATCCTTAATCCAGAGATATACCGGGTTTTCTGACTTACCCTCAATAATTATGGCATCATAGCCGGCATGCTTGAGTTCGGCCCCCCAGTAACCCCCAACCTCAGAACTACCGAAGCCATTGGTTAACGGTGATTTCCCACCCACGCTGTTACGACCACTACCGCCTATGGGCACTCCAGTAACTGGTCCGGTAGCAAAAATCAGCTTGTTCTCTGGTGCTAGAGCATCTATCCCAGCAGCCATTTCTCGGAGTAGATAATAACTTATTAAAGCTCGTCCCCCCATATATTGTCGATAAAACTCCTCCGGGGGGCTATCCACCGAAATAGTGCCTCGAGATAAATCAACCCGCAATATCTTCCCACTATAACCATAAACCAACTTATACCTCCATCTTGCGCTTGCTTAACTTGGCTTTTGTTCCCGTTAGTGTTGGCATCGACTACCTCACCCAAAGGGGGGTCTTTTATACCCCCATTTGCCGAATTTAATAATTTAAACGAAATATTGATGGATGTCAACCGACTTTATGATTGGCAAGCCTTTCCAGCGTCGGCACCAAGGCAGAATGGTCTAGGTCACTACCACCTTGTGCTACAACCGCATTTCCCATAACACCAGTGCCTGGCCCATGGTTCGTTGTCACCTTACCTATAAAGCTATAAAAGGGAGCCTTCGAGTCGACTAGCTCAGTTACTTTATCGAAGTCTCTCGCAACGGCGGCCTCATAGACTGAATACGAGAGTTCTGGGGTAAAGTTGGCGACGGAACTGATAAAACCAGGGCAACCATATAACGCTTCGAAAGAAAACATTTCCTCAGCTCGCCCACGCAGAATTACCGTGTCTTTCGGGTCGACTGTCTTTTGCATCAAATAGTAGGAGAGAACATTCAGTGTGTTCTCTTTAACTGCTATAAGGTTTGGTATCTTGGCTAACTTTGCCATTAAAGCTGGCTTGACCCAACAGCCGGATACGTCAGGATTATTATAAAGCATGACGCCAATATTGACGCTTTCAGCTACCTGTTTATAGTGTTGATACATATCCTCCTCTTGTGGAATGTAACAGTAGGGAAGGACGACCATAACTCCATCTGCACCCACAGACTGAGCATACTGACACATTTTAATAGTTTCTCGCGCCAGCCCACCCTGCCCCGGCTACTACCGGAAGTCTTCCATTCACCTCATCCACAACTATTCTGATAACGGCTTGGCACTCATCATCAGACATAGCATAAAACTCTCCGGTACTGCCCACTGGTACTAATACGAAATCCCTACCTGACGTACGCTCAAGCAACCAGCGCGTATTGGCTCGCATACCCTCCAAATCAAGGCTACCATCTTTAATTGAGTGGCGTAGTTTGAACAATAAATACACCCTTCATTGTTTTTTAGTCACTTAATTGCATCACGCTCTTCCCTTTTACTGACAAGAGATTTTAACCTGATTAACCATATCTTAGCTATAAAGTCAATGCGTCGAAGGCGAGATGCCAACCCATGTCACCCCATATTCCAATCCCAGCTGATAGAGGTCATTTATCACGTCTGGGGCAAGTGCAATGCCTTCGGTCTCCCGCTGCTGCTGGATGCGTGTTTCAATCTCTCCAGGCAGCAGCACCTCGCTCACCCCTTTAGCTGGCGGTACCGACTTTAGTTCCTGGATCATCCTATCCATACGGTTTTTAAACGTATCCACATCACTGAACCATCGGATGTCTACTGCCCCCATCATATGCCCCACACACTGTGCCTGTTCCACGTCTCCATACAAGGCTCCAACATGAGACCCAAAGGCAGCGCCAGTCAGTACTCCCGCCACCACATCAATCAACAAAGCAATAGCAGAACCCTTTGGTCCGCCAAAGGGGAGAACAGCACCATCTAGAGCCTTGGCACTATCGGTAGTTACTTCTCCGTCCAAGTCGATAGCCCATCCCTCAGGAATAGATTCTCCTTTCTGGGCGGCCAGGATGATCTTACCCCGAGCCACCACGCTGGTAGCCATATCAAGAACTACGGGTAATTCTTGGCCTGCTGGAACGGCAATGGATATAGGATTCGTGCCCAAATAAGGAGATCTACCACCCCATGGGGCCATAGTAGCCGGTCCATTGGAAATGGCGATCCCGATCATTCCCTTCCTTAACGCCATCCTCGTGAAAAAGGCAGCAGCACCGAAGTGGTTGGAATTGCATACCCCCACTAACCCGACACCGTTTTCCCTAGCTTTCGCTATGGCTAACTCTATGGCCCTGGTTGCCACCACTTGGCCACTTCCATTATCACCATCTACGACAGCCATAGCGGAAGTTTCCCGCAGGATAGCAATCCTAGGCTTCGGGTTAACCAGTTTTTTTCTCAGCCGTTTGACATAAATGGCCATTCTAGTAACACCATGCGAATCTACACCCCAGAGGTTAGCTTGCACCAATGACTCTGCTATCAAATCGGCATCCTCGCGCGGAATCTCCACTTTTTGTAATACGGTACTACAAAACTCCTTAAGCCAAGAGGGATTAAAATACTCGATACCACTTACTTGCTTTTGTTTTTTCGATTCTCTCAATAGCACCTCCAGTGTCGCTTCAATTTGATAGTCAAATAGCCATGCCCCCCTCAACAAATAAAGTCTGCCCAGTCATATAATCGGATGCATCTGAGGCCAGAAATATTGCGGTACCTACATAGTCAGAAGGATAAGCAACTCTCCCCTTGGGAATAGAATTAATAGACGCCTGTAGCTCTTCAGGGCGCTCTTCGAAATGCTTCTTATTAATGTCGGTCACGGTTAGGCCTGGGCCAATGGCATTAACGTTAATGTTGTATTTTGCCCATTCAACGGCAAGCGACCGGGTTAAATGGGAAACCCCCGCTTTTGAAGCGGCATAAACGGATCTTATAGGTGCCACTTTCAGCACAATATTGGAGGAGATGTTGATGATTTTCCCCTTTTTACGTTCGATCATCTCCCTACCCACAAGCTGACAGCAGAAGAAAAATCCCTTCAGGTTTGTATTCATAACATTATCCCATTCCTCCTCTGAGATTTCTTCTGCTGGCTTTCTTAAGATAACAGCTGCGTTGTTGACTAGAATATCAATTCTCCCAAATTTTTTTATTACATCTGAAACCATTGCAGCTATAGAGGATATACTTCTCACATCAGTGGCGACGGCTATCGCATTGAACCCTTCTTTTTGCAAAGATTCAGCAGCACTTTGCCCCCCTGTAGCTTCTCGATTGGCGATAACGATTGTCACTCCTGCGCTTGCGAGGCCCTTTGCAATACCAAAACCAATTCCTCGGCTGCCACCTGTAACCACGGCAATCTTACCTGAAAGATCAAAAATATTCATTTTTAGCTTCCTTCCAATGAATTATTCAAGTCATGGAAATTGCACATCCCGTCAAATTTTAAAATGGCATTTGAGTTCCATACTACTGAAATCATTACTAATTAGTGACCCATTAGATTAGTCCTACCGCCATTGCAAGCAATTATCTCCGCAGTTATGAAAGATGCATCATCCGAAGATAAGAACAGAGCCAGGTGTGCGACATCCTCAGGAGTACCGAGTCGCCCAAGAACAGCGGCACTCTCCCCAATTGCGATGAACTGCTTTATTTGTTTCGGTGTCGTCCTACTGGCGTAAACGAGAGGAGTTAGAATTCTCCCAGGCGCAATCACGTTGACATTTATCCCATACGGTCCAAATTCTCTAGCACAGGCCTTGGTGAATCCATTGACGCCAAACTTCGAAGCACCGTAAGCGGCCTGCCCCGGCTCAAGAGCACCTAGTCCGGCTGTCGAAGAAATATTGATGATTTTCCCGTACTTTTGCTCCACCATATGCTTAGCTACAGCCTGTGTACACAAGAAGGTCCCTTTAAGATTTGTATCTAATAACAGATCCCAGACCTCCTCTGTTAAATCCAGGATAGGAGTAGGACGGTTAAGCCCAGCACTATTCACCAAGATGTCAACTCTACCAAACTCATTTATTACCTTTTCCACCATGTTATCTACTTGCTCTTTGACACATACATCGGTAACTATGGCCAATGAACATCTCCCTATGGCTATAATCTCGTCACGCACTTTCCTAATGGTGCTTATATTACGGCTGCAAACTACGACATCAGCCCCAGCGTTGGCAAATTCTAAAGCGATAGCCTTCCCCAGACCGGTACCACCACCGGTGACGATGGATATCTTACCTTTCAGTTTCATTTATTTCTCCTTCCTCGGTCGAGTTCTTCCGAAATAAAATATTAAAGAAATTCCTTTTCAAAGTCAGCAAGTGCTGCGTCCAGCAAATCAAAGGCGGTGTCTATCTCACCTTCGGTAATGATGAAAGGCGGTGAGACTAAAAAGGTGTCACCCCTTATCCCGTTGTCAACGCCGGTGGTGGGGTAGCCCATTACTCCAAACTCCATGGCTATCTGCTGCATACGGTTAGCCGCTCTCAGCGTTGGTTCGAAGGGCTCCTTCGTTTCCTTATTCTTGACCAGCTCGATGCCCATCAACAGACCTTTGCCACGAATATCACCAACTGCAGGGTGATGGGCAAGTTTTTCTCTGCCTCGCTGGAAAAAGTATTCACCTAACTTGGCGCTGCGTTCTACCAGGCCTTCTTTTTCGATGATATCCAGAACGGTCAGGCAAGCCGCCGCCGAAACCGGGTTCCCTTCCATGGTGAAACCATGGATAAAGCTGGTACCTTTTTCGGTAAAAACCTTACCGATTTTTTCGTCAATAATCACAACGGCCATAGGGGTATAGCCACCGGTCATACCTTTGGCTGATGTTATCATATCTGGACTAACCCCCCAGTGTTCGATGCCAAACCACTTGCCGGTTCTGCCGAACCCACAGATAACCTCATCATCGATGAAGAGTGCATCATGTTTATCACAGATTTCCCGAATCATGGGGTAATATTCCGGCACAGGCACCATACACGCCGAGGCTGCACCACCAATAGGCTCAGCTATAAAGGCGGAAACATACTGAGAGCCCACCTGATTAATTATTTCGTCCAGAGCCTGAGCACACCGAATATTACAACTCGGATAGCTTAGCTTATAGGGACAACGGTAGCACAATGGTGCTCCTATCTTGGGCCAGTGATGCAAAAGTTGCCCAAACTTGAGGCGGCGTATGGTATGACCTGATGCTGACAGGGCACCCAGTGTCATCCCATGATAACTCTGCCACCTCCCTATTACCATGTACTTCTCCGGTTTTCCTCTTTCGACATGGTATTGATGGGCAATCTTTATGGCAGTTTCGTTAGCCTCGGAACCACTATTACAAAACTGACACATCGTGAGGTTTCGTGGAGCCACCTTGATAATGCGGTCTGCCAACGCCAACAGAGGTTCATTAAGCCAGAAGCCACGAAAGAAGAATGATACCTTCTTCATCTGCTCTATCATAGCTTCTCTCACTCTCTTATCGCCATGCCCGATAGAGACTACATGGGGACCACCGCTGAAATCCATATACCTTTTACCATTTTGGTCAAAAAGATAGATACCCTCTCCATGGTCACAAATTACCATTGGCTGGAGAGGCCCATGCACCGCCCCGAAAACCTTACCGGTTAACTTTTGAGCCCCTTCCACTCGGCTTGGCATTCTTTCCTCCCTGTATCAACTTAGGTGTAGTTCTCACTCCAACATCTTCTGGCGATTCGGGTGAGCTAACCATCAAATTTTCTATTACGGGTCTCTGTGAAGTTAGACGAACTGCAACAATCGTTTCGGGTTATCTACCATCATTGTATTTATTTGTTCATCAGAGATGCCGTATATCTTCATTAAAGGCACAACCTCACGTAACAGGTGGGCATAGCCCCCCCCACCATAGGAGACAAGCATTATCTTTATACCAATGTCATGTGAGAGTAAAATCTGTTTCAGATATCCCATGCCGATGAGCTCTTTGATTTGCTTGATTCGGCCAATATCATTCGGTCTATCTGGCAGATGACCATCTGCCAACGCAACTCTAGCCGGGTAATATCCCTCAAGTCCAAATACATCGTACTCGATATAGCAGCCTGCGTCTAACAATTTTCGGCGGGTATCCAGGAGATAGCCACAGCGGTCCATATGACAAATGACGACACGACCAAGATCAGCTCCAGCGTTAGTTAACACTTCCATACTCTCGATAGGAGCCATTTCGTTGCGGCCAGGATGAACCCAAATGGTAGCACCCGTTCTTTTCTGCGCGTAAGCTCCGGCTTTAAGTACTTTCTTCTCAGTGTCTTTCAGGGGCCACGAACAGCCAAGTTCACCGATAATTCCAGACCGAATTCCAGTATCATCAACGCCAACGGTTATATCCTTGACTATCTCTTCGGCAACATCCTCCTCGGTCTTGGCATCCATCATCTCTTTCGAGTATGATCCCGCTATGTAGTATCCTGAGCCCATGATTATGTTGAGGCCTGTTGCCCGTGAGATGCGAGCCAGGGCCTCAGGGTCGCGACCGATCCCAACATTTGTTTGATCAACGATGGTCTTGCCTCCTCGAACCTTGTACAGCATTGCCTCCTTGATAGCCATCTGCTCATCGAGCAGCATCAGGTTGTCCAAGTTATCCTTCATGTTATAACGAACCCAACTGAGGTTCTCTAAGCTCACTGGCTGGTGAGCCAGCAACCTCGCACTGGTTTCCTTTGGCTCAATAAAATATACCCCTCCAACCGTTTGATCTACAAGAAGGTGTTCATGGGGAAGCGTAATCCCTAAATCTTCCGGTTCAATCAGACCCACTACAGTTTGGACTTTTCCTGTAAATGTTGATATGGACACTTTTCTACCTTCCTTTTGTTCATCATGCTTGGCACCAAGTTGCTTCTATATTGCCACTTCTATCAACTATCCTCTAAACGAAGGTCAGAAGCCTCTTCGGGTTCTCTACTATCATTGTATTTATCTGTTCCCGAGTCATGCCTCTTTGCAGCATCATGGGCACCGCATTATTTAAAATATGGGAGTAGCCCCATCCACCATAATGTACCAGCCTTGACTTGCAGCAAATATCGTGGGACATAAGGATTTGAGCTATGTATCCTGCTTCGATAAGCTGGCGGACTTCGTAAATACGTTGCGTGTCATTCGGGAGGTCCAGGAAGCTTTCAGCCGTCAAGTATGAGGGAAAGTACCCCTCCCAACCCCAGAGGTCGTATTCAGCGACGCAACCTGTTTTTAGTAATTCAATGCGTTCACTGTGGTTACGGAGGCGAGTCTCAATATGGCACATAATGAGACGGCTTAGGTCGGCACCAGCTTCCCCCAGGATTTCCATAACCTCAAATGGGGCTTTCGGATTGCGCCCTGAATGCACACTTATGGATGCTCCAGTACGCTGTTGAGCCTTGGCCGCTGCCCGTAAAACTTTTCGTTCATTATCGCGCAGGGGCCATGAACAGCCAAGTTCACCGATAACTCCAGACCGAATTCCAGTATCATCAACACCAACAGTTATATCCTTGACTATCTCTTCGGTAATCTCCTCCTCGGTCTTGGCATCCATCATCTCTTTCGAGTATGACCCCTCTATGTAGTATCCTGAGCCCATAACTATGTTTAATCCTGTAGCTTGCGAAATACGCGTTAGCGCTTTGGGGTCACGACCAATACCGGTAATGGTGACATCGACAATTGTCTTCCCTTTCGCTCGTTGGAAAAGCATGGCTTCGTCAATAGCTTCTTGCTCGTCCAATAACTGCATGTTATCAAAGTTCTCGTACGGATGATAGCGGACCCAACTGAGATTCTCCAAGCTCACTGGCTGGTGAGCCAGCAATCTCGCACTGGTTTCCTTTGGCTCAACAAATCCAACCGTTTGATCTATAATAAGGTGTTCATGGGGAAGCGTAATCCCTAAATCCCCCGGTTCAATCATACCCGCTACAGTTTGGACTTTTCCTGTACACTTTGCGTTTTTCATCTTTATTCCTTGTCTCCTTTTCTGCTTTTGCTTTTGTGTAAGTATCCAAACTGTGCCGATAAATCCTTAAATACTCACTTCACCATCACACTTGGCAGCCAGGTAACTATTTCGGGAAAGACAATCATCATTACAAGGGCTACTGCTATCAGTGCAATGTAGGGTATCACCCCGCGTATTATATGCATGGTGTCTATTCCCATTTCCGGGGTAGTTACGCCCTTGAGGTAGAAGATGGCATAAGCCAGGGGAGGGCTGAGAAAAGACATCTGAAGGTTAACAATAATCATCATGGCAAACCAGAGTTTGTCAAATCCCAGGGCAGCACCAATGGGTGTAATTACGGGAACCATGATAAAGATGATGCCTACCCAATCGACAACCATCCCCAGAATAAAGACTATTAACATTATGAGCGCGAAGGCACCCCATTTACCAAAGGGTGCACTCAATATTAAATCTGACACCACCTCGCCCCCTCTCAGGCCAAGGAAAACGTTGGTGAAGGCAATGGCGGCAGCGGCAAAGAATATCACGTAGGCTCCTATTTTTAGCGTGCCATACATAGCTTCCTTGAGCACAGTCAAGTTTAATTTCTTGTAACCAGCCACCAGAATTATAGAGGCGAGCGCGCCTACCGCGGCTGCCTCCGTGGGAGCCGCTATTCCGAAGAAGATACTACCGAGTACGGCAACGATGACAAACAGAAGAGGAAATAAAGATGTAAACAGTAGTTTCACCTTCGTCCCCAGTGGTACTGTTCTTTGTTCAGGTGGGATACTAGGTGCCAATCCTTTCTGAATATAGGAACGAATCGCAATATATAAACTATACAGGGTGGAGAGCATGAGTCCCGGCATGACGGCACCCATAAATAACTTTCCCACCGAGATGGAAGCGGTGGGTCCGTAGATGACCAACATTACGCTAGGCGGGATGAGGATACCGAGGGTACCCCCGGCACAGATTGCACCGCAAGCCAGTTCTTTGTTATAATTGCGCTCAAGCATCGCAGGAAGGGCAAGGAGGCCTAGCATGCTGACAGAGGCGCCTATGACGCCAACACTTGCCGCCACCGCAGTGCCAAGCATCACCGCTGCTATCGCCAGGCCACCCCTGAGACCTCCCATCCATAGATGTAGTGCTCCGAAAAGTTTATCAGCCACCCCCGAGCGTCCCATCATCATCCCCATGAAAATAAAGAGTGGAACCGCCAGGAATGTATAATTCGTCGCTATACCCCAAAGGGCGAAATACATGGTGGGGAAAAAACTAGCTCCCCATGCCAGAAAACCAAGGAGCAGTGCTATGCCGCCTATAGAAAAAGCCAGCGGATACCCTATCAGGACAGCTACTATCACCGCCACGATCATTACCAGAGTGGCAATCCCTGGGCTTATATCAATCATAAGCCTTACCCTCTATGGCTGATGAGGCAGTACGGATGAACCAGCATATCCCTTGAAGTAGGAGAAGGAAGATTGCTATTACTAGCGCCCACCTAAATGGCCACATAACAGGCGCCCAGACACTGATGGATGAAACCTCGTTTCTTACAAGAGAGTGCACCGCAAAATCGATAGAATAGTAGAGCAATATAGACATAAGCGGGAAGAAGATAAAAAATGTAAGAATGGTATCAAGGATAGCTTGTGCTCTAGGGCTAAGTCTGCTATAGACAATGTCGACCCTGACGTGCCCTTTATGAAGAAGGGTATACGCACCCCCCAGCGCCATGAAACTACCACCCAACATATAGCTAAGGTCATATGACCACGCCGTTGGCGCAGAGAAAAGGTACCTCAATCCAACATCATAGGTGATGGCAAATATGAGCGCTATGATCAGCCAGCAAGTAACCCTACCGCTCCACTCACTGATAGAATCGACCTTATTTAATAAAATTCTCAATATGCTTTCTCTGGTTGTCTTTATGACCTTAGAGTGCTCCGAGGCCATCCTCTCGACAAGGTCGACCTCGGAGCACCTAAGTGACGGTGTCTATTAGGGTTGTACCAATGATTTCAAGTTTCTATAGTCTTTCAGGAAATCCCTGTGCGAAGTCAGAACCTTCTTGAAGAAGGGGTCCTCGTTAGCCATAACATCCATAAGTTCAGCCGTAACTAGTATAATCTCGTCCTGCATCTCTTGCGAGAGGACTATTATTTCCAGACCTTCTGCTTGGATAAAGGCTATGGCTTCCATGTCCAAAACATCCATCTTAGCCCATGATTTGAACAAGCTTGCATCCACTGCTTTCCTGACTATCTCCTGAAGGTCAGCAGGTAGCTCATCCCATTTATCTTTGTTGAAGTTTAACTCAGCACCTGCCGTAGATGCTTGGATTCCCGGCCCATGCCAGTATGTAGCAATCTCGGTGAAACCCATGGTGACGTCATTACCTGGTGTTGTAAATTCGAAGGCGTCTATGACTCCTCGTTCCATCGCCGAATATAGTTCCCCACCCGGCACACTGACTACTGCAGCTCCGAGCTTATCCAGGACAGCCGCCCACATGCCCATAGAGCGGAACTTCACTCCCTTAAAGGCAGCCAGACTGTCTAGTGGTTTGTTGGACCAGGCAAAACCCTCAGCCGATGACATGCCCCAGTATCCAATGTGCTCTACCTTGTCATAGCCAGCGTTCGCTATCATCTCCTTGTACAGCGCTCGTCCGCCGCCTTCGAGGTACCATATAACCGCCTCGCTTGGCCCTGGCCCCCCGGGATAACTACCGCCAAAAAAGTTGACGCTTTCACCTAATATCCCCTTGTAGAAAGCGGCGGGAACCATCATGACATCTATCGTTCCCCTCTGAGTTGCATCCAGCTCTTGCATAAAAGGCACTAATGCACCAGGCGGGTGGTTGGTGATTACTAACCGCCCACCACTCATCTTCTCGATATCCTTAAAAAGATTCGTTCCGAGTTCGTACCAAACACTCCCTGCCGAATGAATCTGCTGGCTTTTCCACTCGAATACCTCTTCCGTTGTAGCTGGTGCCGTCACTGTTGTTGCAGGTGCTGTTACGGTTATCGTTGGTGCCGGTGCTGTCGCTGGCGTTGGTGCTTCTTCAGGGGCAGCACAGCCGGCAGCAAACGGTATGGCTATCACTACTGTCAGACCGATGGCACCAAGTAGTTTTAACAATCTTTTACTCATTTTTCCCTCCTATTAATATTTTAGCCGGCCAACCTAAATATTTATTACATTTCCTCTCACCTCCTTCTCGGGTTAAGCCTCCCGCTGAACCTGCTCTATTCCAAGTAGGTGCTTAGCATTTTCTCCTAAGATGAGGTCTTTTTCATATTGTGAGAAGTCTTTTATCCCTAACCCCAACTGCAGAACCTGGTCCGGTATTTTCAGATTTCTAATAATATCAAACCACTCTTTGTATGTTGGTAGGGGCGAGACTGCAAGTGTTGGCCAATCGGTACCCATTAAAACAGAGTTCGGAATTCTATCCATGAGATACCTCATTTGCATAGTGAAACGCCAGGGACTCGAATGGAAAAGAGGTTGTTTCGCCGATAAATCTGTATAGATTCTCCCTACCCTATAGGTTAGCATTTCGGTAAGAAGATCATCCCAACCTCTTGCAACATGCGCGGCTATAATCTTCATCTTGGGGTATCTCAGTGACAAGTCATCCAAATCTTCTGGGTTACCATATTGCGTGAGGAAGGGTAGTGGGCCTCCTATACCTCTATGGAACAGAGCCGGGACCTCCAGTTTATTTACCCTTTCCAAAAATGGCTGGATTCTCTCATCAGTTGCTTTATACCTGGTTGTAAAAATCTTGACACCTTTTAATCCCCACTCATTCACACCTGTTTCCAAGATTTCAATCGCATTATTCCTTAACGCTTCGACACCTACGAAGCCTATAATCCGGTCGGGATACTTCGCCTGAGATTCTGCCACATATTCGTTTTGTCTCAATATATTGATCCTCGGTTCTTCCTCACACAAGACCCCAAAATCTGCTGGAAAAACTACTGCTTTATCAACGCCAGCTTCATCCATATCATTAATAAGATCCTCAACTGTAGCATGATCGAGGGTCGCCAAGCGTCTTTCCATGCCCTCTTTCCCTTCTCTTGACTCCCATGTACGACATAGCGAATTCACAAATACATCTGGGAGTGCTTCCCGCTTCTCCCATAGATGGGCATGACCATCTATTATCACTTCCTTATCCTCCTAACCTTTATAAGACTTTGCTCCTTATAAAAGTTTTCTTTTAGCTGCTATTTATTTTGTCTATTTTAATTGGCTGGTGGGCCATAAACGCTTAAATCTTGACCCAATCTTCAAGAGATGGCGGCGGTGCCTGGATTGACAGTACCTTCAGTGTCGTGGTACCCACCGCTAATAGTTGGTGAGGATGTTTGGAAGGCACAAAGAAAATATCCCCCTTGCCCAATCGGTATTCCTGGTCATCTAGCTTGAAAAGACACTCCCCGTCCAGAACGATGAGGGCCTGCTCCATCTCCTCATGGACATGAAGTTCCGCCATGCCACCCGGCTCTACTTCTCCGTGCCACAATGCGAAATTCCGGGCACCCTTGGTCTCATCAATTAACTTTCGCTCGGTAGCCTTGGTATGATGCGGCGGAGAAAAGGTGGAAATGTCCTGAAGCTGGTCTAGGTTAACGACGCATTGTCGAGTAGACATCTTTTATAACCTCCTCAGTTATTTAATTCTATTTTAATTAGCAGGTGGGCACTGCCGCTAGCCCAATTATGTCCAAGGCTGCAACGGGAGGGGCACCAGCCCCAGCTCACTTCGTCCACCCCTGGTTTCCCCTGGTAGAGCCCGCCCGATACAGTAAAGAATTACGCCTGCTTCTCCTCCTCTCTAACTCGCTCCTACCTTGTGGGTTACTCCTGTCTACTGCCTCGCCCCCGCCTGGAACATAAGCCTCGTTATTCCTCTTTGCCTGTTGGTTTATCCGCTTCATCTTCCCATCGAGAGCGGATTTCATCAACATTATGAACAGGAACCAACATATCCTGATAGCCAAGCTGGTAACTGATAAGACTGGCTCCCATTCTAATCACTGAAGCTAACCGCTCTCGTTTGGCCTGATTCATCCTAAATATTGGTACGGCACTGCCTATAGCTGCTATAGGCTTACCGGTAGTATTCCTTATTGCTGAGGCTACGCCATCTATTCCTTCATAAGCGCCTTCACTATTAAAAGCAATTCCGTTTTTTCTTATTTGCTCCAACTCTAATTTTAATTCTTTCTTAGTAGCGATAGTTTTTTTAGTTAGCTGTTTTAGTATTTCATTGGGATATAGTGAGTCGAGTTCGTTATCAGTTAATTCACTTAACAATATTTTGCCTTGGGCAGAACTATAAGCAGGTAAAGAAGTCCCTATGCGTGCAGCCCATCTAAATGGGTACTTGGCTTCCTTTCTCATAATCAGGGTTACATATTTCCTATCAATGATAGATAGATTTATCGCCTCACTTGTCAGGTCGTTTAATAATTCCATAACCGGAGCAGTAACCTTAAGGAGGTCCGTCGTCTCTAAATATAAACTTCCAAGAATATAGAGTGCTGGACCAATGCTATATTTATGCGCTTGAGAGACACGAACAACCATCCTTTTGTTCTCCAGAACCGAAAGGATACGATATGCTGTTGTCCTGTGAATACCCAGACTGCGAGCTATTTCAACACCGCTTAGTTCATTTTTCTCTGGACTAAAGCAACCTAGTACTGAAAGTGCTCTATCTAAAGATTTGAAGTAATTAGTAATAG
>SDBT01008252.1_pt1 | contig 17021 bp, 12 predicted proteins | sample 2277101 | NCBI WGS metagenome assembly SDBT01 (sample SAMN10404973, study PRJNA504765) | marine sediment metagenome | isolation source: marine sediment core GS10_PC15, 103 cmbsf | place: Arctic Ocean: Southern Knipovich Ridge | collected 2010
TATAAACGTAAATGAAGATATAAAGCAGACTTATGACAATTTGTTACAAGTCTGCTTTGTGTTTTCTCAAAGATTCTACCCCGCATTTCAGGTCAAAAAAACGATGACTGACTCAACGGTCGTTAGCACCTGACGGGGACGGAGTCTGGGTAAACTATTTATCATTATGCAAATTTATAAAAAGTACCAAACAAACCCATTTTACAAATTAAGCATGAACTGCAGCGGCTCCAGATCGCCCGACGAGGCCATAAAATGTCCGCTCCATTAGCGATAGACATTGATGTTAGTTAAAGTACTCGAACAGCACTCTAATCGGGGGATCAATTTAGGTAATAAAGTGAGTTAATACATTGATATTTGACATACTACGTGATACTTGGTATAATAGTTTTGTATTATGTTCAGTACAGTTTATCTCTGGAAGAGAATGGTGATGGCATTGATTAGAGTATGTGTAGTTTTTGCAGTTGTTCTGAGTTGTGCGGCTGTATACGCCCTCGATAGTGATTTCAACGGTGATGACATAGTCGATCTTTCTGATTTTGCACTATTTGCAGCCCATTGGCTAGAAGGAACTAGTTATGTTGAGGCAAATCAAATATTTGAGTCTCGGTTTCCAAGTGTAAGTTTGGTACGTGATTCCATTGCTTACGATTCCTATTTTAATCAAGTTGCTGCAAATATTGGTCGTTTTGAAAAAATTTGTATTTCATCGAGACCGACTCTGACTTTATTTGCGGATCCTACAGATCCTAACATCTCTCGCCTCGCGTATGATGTAGATGGTGATTTAGTAATTCTTGCAGAAAAATCAAATATACTTAGAGTTACCAATGATGGACTTAATTACATCACTTTAGCCGACACGAGTTCTACGGGAAGTGAGCCTTTCAGATCACACGTTGATCCCGATGATAATATAAAGGCGGTTAAGGTTCTACCTGATGGCAGTTGGATATTAAGCAGCGGCAGGAAAACTCAGTTTGGTAATAAGGGAAATCTTTTTCGTTCAACAAATAAAGGATATGCTTGGACATGGGTACACCAGTTTGAAAACGGATATTCGACATCTTTTGGTATGAGTGCGATCGCTGATAATGAAATTGCTATTTGCGAATATAATTCTAAATATCAAATTGATAATCCTCGGAGAGTTTATTACAGCAATGACTATGGCGCTACTTGGCATAAGATTTACGAACCAATTGCACAATTTGGTAGACATTCTCACGTAGTTGCATTTAAGCCTGGCGATACAGATGTGATCTATATTTCCTATGGTGACGGAGAATATGCCAAGGTAACCAAAATCGAGTTTTCAGGTGGCGATAAAACTGATGCAGCAAATTGGTCTGAAGTATCCGGTATGCCTATAACAACTTATGACCCGACAATGTTATTTGCTGATGGAACAAATTTGTATTGTGGGCGTGATGGCGCAGGTTATGAACCTGTATTACTGAAGATTGATACTACGACTGACCATACAAGTACCACATTGAATTGGCCTAGTTATGTAAATAGCGAATCTTCTCCATATCATTATCAAAATCCATATGGCGATGTATATTCGATGCTTAAATACAAAGGGATTTACTATGTTGCTGTTAGAGATATTTATAATCAAGTTGTAGGTGGAATTTATGTCAGTACAGATTTAAAACATTGGGTTTGTGCATACCGAGTAGAAGGTGATGATGGATTTGAAGATATTGTTGGTTTTGCAAACGGCTATCTATGGGGGACCTATTGTAATTCTACAACCAGAACTCTCTACAAATTGGATCCTGTTGAGGCTCGTCTTGTCAGCACCTTAAGAGTTGAGCGAGGAATAACCAATCTACACAGTGCTGATGAATCCAGTTTTGAAGGTAATCTTGGGAGTTGGCAGATTCCAGCATCAGATGACATATCCGTTTCAAGAGTAACTGATGAATCTTTGCACGGTAGTTACTGTATGAAGAATCAGGGTGTCGATAAAGGTAAGGGTTTGGGCAGGGCAAGAACGGCATATATGGCTGCACCTGATATAAATGACTATATAGTTGCTTCGTTTTGGATTAAACTTGCAGAGTCATGGCCCGACAATTATCTGATTACCGCGACTTTAGGGACTTCTCCCCTAGACATTCCTAAGATCAGCAAAAAGGTCTCATATGTTTATGCTATATCAGATCCTAATGCTATATCAGATTGGCAAAAAATTGTACTGTGGGGGAAAAGCCTAAGTAACGACTGGGAATATGGTCCTCGTGTAGAGATAATGATCGATGATATGGATGGCGGTAATTTTTCTGATGCTGTTTGCTATGTTGATTGCGTACAAATGGTGTATTTAAATGATCTGCACTATTCCGGCTCATGGCATATAGGAGGGACCACAAGAGCGAATGAAGTGGCTTATTGTCCAATGACAGGCCTTGGCAGTGAATTTACCGCAACCTTTGAATGGCGACCTGATTGTTCAAGCCGAGAGTGGCATGGAGATATTCCAATAGGAACAATTACCGATAATAACAATTATATTGATTTGTACTACGATCAATATGAGCAGAAATTTGTACTTACGGATGGAACTAATTCTGCTATAACAACAAGGACATTTACATGGGAGCATCTTGATAGTATTAAATTTGCTGTAACAAATCTAAATCTTGATTTTAGATTAAGTATTCAATCCCCAAAAGATGGAACCGAACATATTTTGACCGATAATACTGCTACTAAGCTTGTCCGTCCAACAGGATTGGCTTTAGGGACGAATGATGACAAGCTGCAGTATGGATGCGGACTATTTGCTAACATTAAAACATTTGATTTGGCGTTAAGCACAAGTGAAATCGAAGCGCAGTTTAATCTTCCATGACATGATTAAAATACCATTAGGGATATTTATAAATTAAAACCTTGGAAGATAAGCAATTTAGCAAAGAGTATATTTATTATGACTAACGTTGCCATACAAGACCATAGAATAATCACTCCGATTAGAATTAATGATGTGATCATGTCATTTTTATTATGCCTGATTATTGAAGGTATATTTTTGGTCCTGAACCCCGGCCAAGTTATGCACTGGTATTTGCTGCCTCTTCTAATTTGTGGGATTCTTATAGGAACAGATGCAATAAGGTGGTTGCGGGGAGGAGTAGATACTTTTGATCCTAAAGGAATTATTGGCATTTTCGGGCTAAACTTTTTCTTTATTTCGCCACTGTTAGTTGTGTATTATGGAGTAAACATGAGCAAGGGGGGCACCCCTCCGGATTGGCGGCCATGGATTGGTGTTATGGGTTGGTTTAATGCTATAGGAATCATTTTTTATCAAGTGAGTCACTGGTTTACAATCAAGCACTGCAGTCCTTCAAGAAAAATCTGGATCTTAAAACCCGGCACAAGTGAAAGTATTGTTTGGTCAGCCGTTTTTTTTGCCATAATTTCATGGATTATCATGATGATCAAAATGGGAGGCTTTGCCGGTATTGTAGAAGAAAAAATATACGGTGGAGTTGGTGCAATAGGAGGATTGGGGACATTTCGGTTTTCTGCAGCGGCGCTTATGCCTTTACTGCTTATAGCCTTGACCATTCGTAGAAAAAGCAATGCACGAGTAAGCGTAGTTTCTGTTTGTATAATTTTGTTCGTTTGTTCGATAATTCAGTTCCTGACGGCAGGGTTGCTTGGAAGTCGTAGAAGTATAATCTATCCTATAGTTTGGAGTATAGGAATAATACATTATTTTTGGCGTGATATAAAACCCAAAATATTGCTTCTGGGAATGGTTCCTATTATATTGTTTGCTTTTGTGTACGGATTGTATAAGGCTTCAGGTCAAATGTTCATAGATATTGTTAAAGGCCAAGCAACTATAAAACAAGTTGCCGAGGCCACAAATGAAAATATATCCCAGGTTATCGTGGTTGATATGAGTCGTGCAGACATACAAGCATGGATGATATATAAATTGAAGACATTTCCTGAGGATTATGATTTGCGCTATGGCAAGACATATTTATTGGCACCTTTTACTCTGATCCCAAGATGGCTTTTCCCTTGGAAAACGCCAGGTTCTGAAAAGACCAGAGCCGGAACCGAATTTATGTTTGGCAAAGGGTATTATGACCCTACGATAAAGAGAATATCCGGACGTGTATATGGATTAGCAGGAGAAGCGGTACTAAATTTTGGCCTTTGGTCAATTCCTGTCGCTTTCGGTATTTGGGGTATGTTGATTGGGTACTTGCGTAGAAAATGGCTCTCTTGGCCAAGTGGAGATTGCCGCCTTCTAATTGTACCGATGGTAATAATACTGGCCGTTGTAACGTTAATCTTAGATTCAGATAATGTTTGGAGTAGTATTATTAGTCATTTAGTGATTCCAGCTTTTGTGATTTTCCTTATCAGTTCAAAATATCAATATAACAGTGAAGAGCAACAGGAATACAATTTGGGAAATGACTACGAAATTGCTCCTGAAGTTTCATCGAGAATTTGAGCTAAACACATCGATATTAAAGTGATATGACATTTTTACGTAAAGCCTTTTTAGTTAACAGTACAGAGTTTGTTTGTCTGTGCCTTGGTATTATACAGGCAAGTTTTCTTGCACGTACGTTAGGGCCGGCCGGAGTTGGTCAATATGACCTGATTTGTTCTGTGTTAATATTAGCATCTCAACTTTGTTGTTTAGGATTTCCGCAGTCATTTCTTTACCACAGTAAAATTGAGCCCGAAAAAACACAAGCCTACTTGGTAAATAGCATATTATCAATGACCTTTCTTGGCATCATTGCCGGCATTACCTTAGTTTTGCTTGTAATTTTCAAGCGAAATTACTTTGGGTTTTTGCCGTGGTTTGCCTTACTTGGTATCGGTCTCTATGTTCCGATTCTTTTAGGTAAAATACTTGCTCGAAATGTTCTTTTGATTCATATAGAGGCTATTAAACTGAGTTTGATGCGTTTGTTATCAATGGTTGGCGGGCTTAGTTTATTATTGGTTTTTTATATATTTGGAATTTTGGAGGTACCTCAGGCAGTTTTAGGATTTGTGTTTGTGGTATTTATAGCCGCAATTGTCGGCTGGCTTCCTGCTCGAAGATATTTAGATTTTTCCGTAAAACCCGGTTGGGCTATCAGTCTTAGGCTTGCTTCTATGGGAATCAAGCTGAGTTTGGCTGATATTATGATATTAGTTAATGGTCAGATTAATATTTTGCTAATTAAATATTTGCTTGGTAATTTTGAAAATGTAGGTTATTTTAGCAGAGCTCAACGCATCTCAATGTTGATGTTAATCGCTTGCCAGGCAGTTTTTCCTTTACTTTTTAGTCGATGGGCTTCAATCAATGCAGGAAAATTGCAGGCTCATGTTGAGAAAGTATTACGGTACGCAACAACGCTTGCTGCCATTATTATCATAGGCATTTTATTGACAGCCAAATGGATAATTTTAGTGCTTTATGGAAGCCAATTTTTGTCCGCCTTAGAACCAATGGTTATTTTGATTCCCGGAGCGGTTCTTTATATGATTAGTAGAATTTTAATGCAACTTATAGGAAGTCAAGGCAGGCCGGAATTATCAGCGGTTTCTCTTGCCATAGCAGCAGCAACAAATGCTTTGTTTTGTTGGTTTCTTATACCAGGAAATGGTATTATTGGAGCAGCATGGGCATCGACTTCAGGAAATACGGTATTGTTATTCTTAATGATGTTAATTGTTAAAAAGAAATATGATATAAGAATAAGGCAAAGTGTATGTCTAAGAAAAAAAGATGTGAAAGATCTATTCAGGCAACTAATTAGAACTAAAAGTCAAAGTTAATATAAAAACGTTTGTTTTGTTTATATCAATGGAAGGACATCAAGAGTACCTGAAATCACAATAATTAAAACGGAAAAGGCCGATGGTTTATTTATTGAGGATAATATATGCGACAGTTAACGAGTAAAGAACAAAGCCAAGAAGATGAATATGTCTTTCCGTATCACTACCTGAGCCTTTATTTGGGATTGTACAAGAACGTTATTCATCAACCGTACCTGACCCAGATAAGGACGGTAAAAGATATGTTAGGAGAGTTAAATGGCCAGAAACTTTTGGATGCCGGCTGCGGAGACGGCAGGTTCTGCTATGAATTGGAGGGTGAACATGTCAAGAGAGTTGGAATAGATTATTCCGAACGCGCCATCGCTTTTGCCAGGGCTTTTAATCCATCTGTTGAGTTTCATCTGGGAGATTTGACCGACCTTCAATTTAATGAAGAATTTGATATTGTGACCCTGTTAGACGTTTTAGAGCACCTTCCATCGGAAATAATCACCAAGGCGATTGTTAATTTATGGAAAGCTTTGAAACCGGGGGGAAGATTAGTGGTTTCGGTACCAACAACTAATATGGCCGTTCCCGATAAGCATTATCAGCACTTTTCTGCAGAAACGCTTGAAAAGCTGTTTGTGCCAATGTTTGAGCCTGTAGCAATAAGAGGGTATATAAAAAGCGGTAGAAAATGGCGAACATATTCCAGATTGCAGGGATGTGCCAAGCTTATTTGGCCACTTCACAATAAGATGCGTTTAGTAAGAAGATTCGTAAAGTATATGGATGGCTGCTTTGCCGGAATAGTGGACTGTGATCCTGGCGCGGCCAATACGATTATCGGGATATTTGAGAAAAAGCGATAATATCTGTCATTAACCCCAAGTGCTGAAAAAGTTTAATAGTGGATGCGCAAGGTTTGGAGAATAAGAAGAAAAAGTATGTTTATTTTAACTTCGCTATTGGTATTGGTGGATCACTTCGATCCGCGATAATCCTGTGCGAACAACTGCGAAAACATAACGAAGTAACGGTCCTGGATGGATATGGGGGCTGTCGCATGTATATCAAAGCCCTTAATGAAAAGAACATCCCGGTACACGTTTTGTTACCAGAGGCTGAACATTCCTTTGTGGGTTATGCGCATAAACCATGGAAGAGATTCTGGCGTGCTGTTCGGCAGTTGCCTGAATTGCTGAAACTCAGAAGAAGCTTAATAAATAAAATATCAGAAATTGATCCGGACGTCATATGGACAAGTGATACCAAAGCTCTTTTGTTTTTAACGACAAGCTTTCGACTGACAAAATATCCCGTTGTAATGTTTGCCAGGGGGTGGTACCAACGTTATCAGATATCAGCCTGGAAGAGATGGTTAATAAAGCACAGAGCGAATTATATTCTCGCTGTTTCAGAGGCAACTTCAAAGGCTTTGAGAAGCTGGGGAGTATCCAAAAGAAAAATACGAGTGGTGTTTAATGCCATTGATTATGACAGCGTTATTAAAGACAGCAGAAAAAAAGTTTCTGGTAAAATGCCGGGCAACGATAAAGAGTTTAAGATTCTTGTCCCCGGCCAATTGGTCCGAACCAAAGGGCAGCATACTGCTATTGAAGCAGCGGCCCTGCTTAAGCAACAGGGTTATGATTTTACGATATGGATTGCCGGCGATATGACTATTGGCAACAAGAGCGGGTATGATGAGTATTTGAAGAATCTCGTCTCGGAAAACGGCCTCGAAGACAGGGTCTTTTTTTTAGGGTGGCGCCCGGATATTCCCGCATTGATGAATTTAGCGGATATTGTGGTATTTCCGACCCATACGGAGGGTTTGCCGCGTATTATTCTTGAAGCTATGATTTTAAGACGTCCGGTAGTCTCCACACCTGTTGGCGGTGTGACGGCTTTGATCATCCACGGCGAAACAGGTTTACTGTCCCCGGTAGATGATCCTAAAGGATTGTCTGAAAATATTGAAAAGTTCATACTGGATAAAACTCTAGCGCTAAAAATTGTGGAAAGAGCCTATGAGCATGTGTCTGGGAATTTTTCTTTTGAGAAGTATCTTCAATCCGTTAAATCGGCATTTCAGTTTGTTCAGAAAAAATCATGAAAAGAATCAGTATCTATAGCTTTTCCTTTTTAATCATAGTGATTCCGATGCTTTTCGTCGAAGCGTCATGCGAATCTGCGGTTGTTACAGAATATCAAACACAACGGCAAACGGACGACAACACAAGCGGGGTTACAAAAGCCTCCCGGCCGATGATAATATGGCTTCAAAGCCTTGAGGGTGATTTGGAAGTAATGCGATTGGCCATATCAGGAGGGGTTTTCTCTCACGTTATGCTCTCATGGCTCCATGCGTATGATCGACCTTTCGATTTATTTAATAAAAATATACAAAAGGCTATAAGGTTGTGCAAAGAAAGAGATGTAAAAGTTATCTGGACTCGTTGGCTTTATCCAGGGTACAAGTTTGAAAAATTCAAATATGAGGATGCGTTTACCGGAGAATATTACCGTCAACAAATCAGGCAAATTAAACGAGAAGCAATGCTTATGGGTGCGGATTTTGTCGCTTTGGATGCCGAACCTTATGCCAATTCACCGCTTAAGTCATTGAAGCTTTATCCACCTCGTAAGCTTTCTGAAACTGAATTTCGTAAGCTGAATAATGCAATCGAGATTGCTATAAAGACCGAAGGACAGGTTGATTTTGTTTTACCTGCTGCCTCTTCGTTGCCTCGACATCTATACAATGCAACATGTTCTCTTGGGAAATTTGTAATTGCCGAACATACTTATCAGGATATTCCGGCAAAAATTGAAGACAAAAGGCGACCGTACGATATATTTGGAGCCTATGTAAAAATCACGAAGAAGAATAAAAAAAAACCAAATCAGCCTTATTTTACTCCACGGGAAATTCTTCAAAGGCAAAAGCTTTGGTCGCACAAGAAAGGATTATTTATTTATCCAGGTTCACGCGAAAATGCTGCAAGCGTAGCTCTTGAGTTTTCAAGAATTGAGTCAGTTGGTCCGATCCACGACGGTAGCAATATTCCCTGAAGTACATTAATCTAACGTAGCTATTGGATTTGAGACTTTTTTCAAATATGTGGTCGGTAGAAAAAGCTACATTGTAAAATAGAGAACGAAGAATGAGAGAAATACATCTAAAACATTTAGCATGTCCGAAGTGTCGGTGGGATTTAGAAATTACGCAAATAGAAGAACAAAATGGAAATTCCATTAAAACCGGCCGTTTGTCGTGTTTGCATTGCAAGTCAATATATGACATTATCCGACACGTACCAAGATTTGTACCTTTAGAGAACTACGCCGCTTCTTTTGGGTTGGAGTGGAATAAGCATGCCAGGACACAATATGATAGTTACACAGGCACAAATATAAGTGAAAAAAGATTTTTTGGGGACACAAAATGGCCGCGAAACATGGAAGGTCAGAAGATATTAGAAGTTGGAAGCGGGTCGGGTAGATTTACCGAACAGGCTGCGTCCACAGGCGCTATGGTTGTATCAATGGATTATAGCCCTGCAGTTGATGCTAATTATCAATCAAATGGGAACAAGGAGAACGTGCTTATCGTCCAAGGCGATATTTATTCAATGCCTTTTAAGGAAGGTTCTTTTGATAAGCTATTCTGCATCGGAGTTTTACAGCATACTCCAGAAGTTAAAAAGGCTTTTTTGGCTCTGCCAAAACCTTTAAAACCGGGAGGTAAATTGGTAATCGATGTCTATCGTGCACCAAGTTGGTTTATAACCGCGCATGTGGCAAGAGTTTTATTTAAGAAAGTGAATAAACAATTGCTTTATAATATCTGTAAAAAGTATGTTAATTTTATGTGGCCCATTGTTACGCGTATAAACCGTCTTCCTAAAGGGAACATGATAAATCGATTCTTTTTTTTGATTGCTGATTACCGAGGAATTTATGATTTGTCTGAGGAGATACTTAAAGAGTGGGCAATACTTGATACGTTTGATAGTCTCACCCCAGCCTATACACAAGCCCAAAGACTTGAGACTGTGAAAAACTGGTTCGATCAAGCAGGATTGATATATTCAGAGATTTCTTATGGTGGTACCGGCATTTTGGGACGAGGAGAAGTGCCCTCAGAGTATTAATCCATAAAAGACTTTTAAACTATTTTCGAATTATCAGGCCATATTAATTGTGACTTTTTCAGGTAGCAATGACGGAGTATCTTGAAATTTGACATGAAAGGGGAACTATGTGTGGAATTTGTGGAATATTTTCCTACAAAAACACCTTGTCTATTCACGATGATCAAGTATCAAAAATGTGTAATGCTATGCGTTATCGCGGCCCGGACGACATAGGTTTTTTAAAACGTCCCGAAATCCAACTCGGACACGTACGATTAAGTATTATCGACTTGTCCTCCGGACAACAGCCTATGAGCAATGAAGATGGTACTGTATCGGTTGTTTTCAACGGTGAAATATATAATTATCTTGACCTTCGTTCCCAATTGAAAGCCAAAGGACACAATTTTCGTACGAACAGCGACACAGAAGTTCTCGTGCATTCATATGAAGAATACGGACGTGAATTTGTAAATTATCTATTAGGCGAATTCGCTTTTGCCATTTGGGATGAAAGGACGAAGTACTTTCTATTAGTGCGGGACCGTCTTGGAGTTAAGCCGGTGTATTATTCTGACATAGGTGGTACATTTTACTTCGCTAGTGAAATACAAGCTTTACTTGCCAATAAGGAAATTCCGCGCAGATTTGATGACAATGCTATCAATACCTATTTTTTTACGGGATGTATTTCAGCGCCTCGTAGCATTTACAAGGACATAAAAAAATTACTTCCGGGTCATTATATTGAAATTAATAACAGTATAATGGTTGTTTCAGAGTATTGGGACCTCAACTACGAACCGGATGAGAGTGTAAGTGAAAGCGAATTTGCTTCTCAGATCCGAGAACTCTTGGATGATTCGGTCAAGCGTCAACTTATGAGTGATGTTCCATTAGGAGCATTTCTTAGTGGCGGGGTCGATTCGAGCAGTGTTGTTGCTAGTATGGTTAGAAATAAAGGTGTTGTTAAAACTTTCAGTATCGGCTTTAAAGAAAAAGTTTATGATGAGTCGTCTTTTTACAAAATGGTTTCAAAAAACTTAGGAGTGGAACATCATGAGTTCATTTTTGAGCCAGATTTAATCGATGTAGTCCAAAAACTTGTATATCATTTTGGAGAACCTTATGCTATATCCTCAGCTGTTCCATTATACTACCTCTCAAAGCTTGCCAAAGAGCACGTGACAGTGGTTCTCTCTGGTGATGGTGCTGATGAAGTTTTTGCTGGTTATAATGTTTACAACTACGCGAATATCATACGTCTTGTTGACAAAACGTTTGGGTGGCTAATTGGCAATGCACGCTTTGGGAACATACTGAATACTATGAGGCTGGAAACAACCTCTAGATTGGGCAAGCTGTTACATCGACTGAGAAAAATTCAACGGCTGATACAGGTAGCACCTTCGCTTCGAATGCCGATGATGGGAGATTTGTTAGGATTGAGACAAAATCTTCTCTCAGAGATACCAACAGAAAATCTACCTGAGTATGTAAACGCATTTATTCGTGGACAGAAGTCTTCTAATGACTGGTTGTGGCCTTATTTATATGCGGACACTAAGACTTTATTACCGGACCATATGTTTACGAAACTTGATCGTATGACAATGGCCAATAGTATGGAAGGCCGTGTGCCATTTGTTGATTATCGACTGGTTGAATTGGCCGCAAAAATCCCTTCACGAATGAAATTAAAACATGGCAATGTAAAAGCGATTGTGAAAAAGGCAATGCGAAATAGAATACCTCGAGAAGTTATAAAACGTCCCAAGGTAGGTTTTAGGGTGCCTCTTGATGAATGGTTTCGAGGCCCATTAAAGTCAATGGCTTATGATTTACTCAGTGATAACTCTTTTAGAGAAAGCGGTATTTTCAATTCAGTTGCCGTCGAATCTTTAATTGAACAGCATATGAAAGAAATGAGTAATCACGGTAGTGAGATTTTTTCTTTGCTTACTTTTGAGATATGGAGGCGTAACTTGCATTTAGGTATAGAAGTTTAGATTAAGTGCAAAGTTTAAGTTTTCTAACACTTTTTAACTTATGTAGCCACTTATGAAGATTTTACATGTAGGCGCAATTAAGCCTTCCTGCAATGCAGGCGGCCCCAACCATAGTATTCGCGGTTTAACTGCTAGTCAGGCCAAAAGCGGAATGCAAGTAGGATTATTACCGTCATTGGCCTTGCAATCCGGTGTATCAATGGAAGTTATTGCTGGTGTACATATGCTGGAAAGTCCTCGCAAACCTCATTATAATCCGTGGTTTATCTCGAAGAATTGGATATCTTACATACGTAAGGAATTTGGCGAACCTGACTTGGTAAATTTCCACAGCACATATATTCCATTTCACATCGCTTTAGCTCGGCAAATCCGACATCTTGGCTGGCCTTATATAGTTACTCCTCGTGGAGGTATGACGAGGGTAGCCCAGAATATAAAGAAGCCAAAAAAACTTATTTCCAATATTTTATTCTTCCGTTCATATATCAAATATGCTGCTGCAATACATGCCCTCAGTGACGCAGAGGCTGAACAGATTCAATCTTTATTTACTGTCAATAAAATAATAACTGCACCAAATGCTGTGAACGAAGAGTTATTTGATATGAGTGATAACTTGAAACCGGCAAGATTAAGTGATTTCGCTGAAGGAGTACATCTGATGTTGGGCTTCGTCGGCCGGCTCGATGTGTATATTAAAGGTATCGATTTATTGTTGCAAGCTTTGGCTAAGGTGAAATCACAGCTATCTGCCCCAATGTGCAAGCTTTTTATTGTGGGGCCGTTTTTTTCAAACAAGGACAGGGATTACTGTATCTCTACTATACAATCGCTTGGATTGAAAGATATAGTAAAGGTTGTTGGGTCGAAGTATGGACAGGAAAAATGGAGCTATTTCCTGGCTTGTGATCTTTATATTCAAACCTCTCGTTCCGAAGGTATGCCTATGTCCGTATTAGAAGCTATGGCGATGGGGCGCCCTTGCTTGGTTACGTCAGAGACCAGAATGGGGTCTATAGTTCGTGAAGGAGGGGGGTGGGAATGTGAAGCCAATCCAAAATCAATTGCTTCAGCAATTAAATCTATCTATGAAACAAAAGATTCGTTGAAAAGATTGGGTCAACAATCGCGCAAACTAATCCAATCCCGATTTACATGGCCCATTGTTGCCCGCCAATTGAAAGAAGAGTATTTACAAATAATAAAAAAACAAGGTCATTATTAAGGATATACGTGCATATATTATATATTCATCAATATTTTACTACTCCGAATGGAATAACCGGTACTCGTTCTTATGAATTTGCTCGAAGATGGGTTGCAAGAGGCCACAAGGTAACAATGCTTACGACAACGGCTTTGCTTGTTCGCAACGATTTGAATAATGCAAAGGGCATGTTCTTTAAAAAGTTCACAGTTGAAGGAATCCAGATTGTGGCTATTTCAGTTCCTTATAGACAGCAAATGAGAGCGATAACCAAGTGTTTATCCTTTCTCGGATTTGTCCTTGTTTCTTCAATTGTGGTTCTATTCATGAAAGGTTTTGATGCTGTGTATGCTACTAGTACTCCTCTGACAGTTGGGGTACCTGCGCTTATAGCAAAGTGGTTTAGAAAAAGACTCTTTGTTTTTGAAGTTCGTGACCAATGGCCCGAGGTGCCTATAGAACTTGGTATAATTCACAACAAGCTAATAATAAGATTGTTGCTATGGCTGGAAAGAACGATTTATAACAATAGTTCAGCAATTGTTGCCTGTTCGCCTGGCCAAGCGGAAAGTATACGAAATATTGTTGGAGGAGACAAACAGATAATGCTAATTCCTAACAGTTGTGATACCGATTTCTTTCGATCGAACATTGATGGGGCAGTTATTAGAGAGAAACATGGTTGGAAAAACAAGCTTGTTTTACTACACGCTGGGGCAATGGGTAAAGTAAATAGCTTAGGATTTATAATTGACGCTGCTGTTAAGCTCAAAAATAATCCTGAAATTCAATTTGTTCTACTTGGAGGAGGCAGCCAAAAACTTTTGCTGCAAAACAGGGTAAATGAACTTGGATTGGCAAGCGTAGAAATGCTATCTTACGTTCCTAAGCAGGAATTGCCAAAATATTTTGCGGCGGCAGATATTGGACTTGTCATAATCGGCAATTTTCCTATCGTTCAACATAATTCCGCAAACAAGTTTTTTGATTCGCTAAGTGCTGCAAAACCTGTACTCTTGAATTATTCCGGCTGGCAACGAGAGATTCTTGAGGGAAACAATGCAGGTTTTGGTTGCAAATTATATGACGTAGATGAGTTTGTTGAAAAAGTTTTGTATTTCAATTCACATAGAGAGGTTTTGGTCGAGATGGGCAAAAATGCCCGGTGGATAGCTGAGGAAGAATTTGACAGAAATGACTTGGCTGGACAAGCTCTTTCGTTATTGTTATCAGTTTCAGATAACCTTTAAAAATCTGGAAGTTCTAATGAGTAAGGAAAAAAAGAAGAAATCATCTGTGTTTTTATTTTTCGCAGCTTTTGTTGTTATCATTATAATAATGTTTATTGCTAATCGAGGTAAGACCTTTGAGAAAGCACTCGAAATGCCTTTTAATGAAGGCATCAGGTCTTTATCTACTTACAAAACCAATCTGATGGCTGTTGCATCTGACGGCAAAACTTTCCTCTGGGATTGGGATAAACTCGATAAAAAACCCGAAACCGGTTATGTGGCTTCTGAACAGGCGTATTTGCTTGACTCGGATGTTGTCGCATTGCTTAAACAGGGCCGTTCGACTTCTCTTGTTGTGTCAAGTTTTCAGGGAGATAAAATTAAAAAGTCAATTCTGCTTGATTCGAAAGGCAGCCGGGTTTTTTTGATCGTTAACCGCAACCAAAGCGCCCTGGCGGCGATAACAGTAAAAATCTCAGATTCAGAAGGTAGAGTGGATTATCAACTTCTGGGTATTGACCTCGAAAGGGAAAAAACATCGAAAATAACCGGCATAACTGATAACGCCGGCGACATACAATTGGTAGATTTTGCTGTTTCCAACGATGGAGGGTTTATCGCAGGCGCCGGGGAAAAAGACCATAGGGCCCGGCTGGTACTTGTTGATATCAAACAAAGGCGTATGCTGTGGGATAAAGGTTATGATAACCCCGGCCGTTTTGGAAGTGTCATTTTTTCCTTTGACAGCAAGACTATTTTTGCCGGGGGAGGCGATGGAGCAGTATATTGGTTCCGGGCATCTGATGGGAAACTTGTGGATCACTTTCGATTCGAGGGAGAGCCCCAAATTGCTCATAAGACCAGTTCCGCTCAGCATATGACCATCAGTCACGATAGTTCTTTGCTTGCATTTGTTTATGGTTTTAAAATGTATGTATTTGACTGTAAAACTAAAAGAGAAATATTCTCTCGAAGACCCGGACAGAAATTACCCGGTCCTTTGGCTTTTTCACCGGATTCAAGCCTTATTGCCACATCGGATTTACGGCAGGGAGGAAAAATAAATATTTGGCCCGTACCATCGCAGTGATGCTTGATTTCTTAAATTAACTGATTATTACGGGGATATTTCTGATTTGTGATGAAGTATTTTTTTAAACGAGCATTCGATATCATTTCGGTTTTGATTGGTTTGATATTGCTTTCTCCGCTGTTGTTGGTTATTGCGACGATAGTTCGTATCAAGCTCGGCTCACCCGTGATCTTCAAACAGCAAAGGCCTGGCTTACACGGCAATGCCTTTTATATGTATAAATTTCGTACTATGACGGATACCCGGGATGCAAATGGCAATCTTCTACCTGACCAGGAACGTCTCCCTCCATTTGGAAAATTCCTTAGAAGTACCAGCCTCGATGAACTGCCGGAACTTTTTTGTGTCTTGAAAGGTGATATGAGCCTGATCGGCCCGCGCCCGCTTATGATGAAATATCTGCCGCGATACACTCCCCAGCAAGCTCGAAGGCATGAAGTAAAACCCGGTATAACCGGCTGGGCACAGGTAAATGGAAGAAATGCTATTTCCTGGGAAGAAAAATTCCAGCTTGACGTCTGGTACGTTGACAACTGGGATCTCTGGATTGACTTTAAAATTCTTTTAAAAACTTTCACCTCTGTTTTTCAAAGAGAAGGTATTACACAACGTGGACATGTTACCGCAGAAGAGTTTATGGGAACTGAAAAAAGAGAACCGTTCGGTTAAGGATAGTCTTTAAGGTACTTGATGATGACTTATGATGAAATAAAAAAAATTGAATCTGTTGCCGATTCACCGTTCTATCTGTTCAATAAAGAAGCCTTCATTGATAATTTCGACAATATTACTAAGGCATTCGGTTCAAGATATGAAAAATTCATCATCGGCTATTCCTTTAAGACCAATTACATTCCATACCTGTGCAATATCATCAGTCAAAAGGGGGGCTTCGCCGAGGTTGTCTCAAGACTCGAATACGACCTGGCACTTAAGATAGGCTTTGACCCGAAGAATATTATCTTTAACGGCCCGGTAAAGTATTATGAAGATATACATGTTTCCCTTGATAATCAAAGTATCGTGAACCTTGACTCCTGGTCGGAAGTCGATCATGTCAATAAGTATGCAGCTGGTCGCCCCGATAAAATTGTTGAGATTGGCATAAGGATAAACATCGATCTTTCCGACAGCAGCGGTACTTCCCGTGTCCATGGCAGTATTAAGGTTAGCAGGTTTGGATTTTCTGCTGAGAAACAACAGATCAAAAAACTTATTCAAAGTCTGAATCCAAATGTCAGGATCATCAGTCTGCATGGACATACAACTTCAATAGACAGAAGCACATGGTGTTATAAAAAGATTACTCAAACACTTTGCGATATCGCCGTTAAGTACTGGCCCGAGACTATCCGCTATATAAATATCGGTGGCGGGATCTACGGCTACATACCGCCTGAGTACCGATGGACAGAAACACCTTCGTTTGATGATTATGCCGCAGCTGTGACGGAAGTTTTAAATAATAATAAATGGATTGTCAAACGCAAACCTTACCTGGTGCTTGAGCCGGGCATAGCC
>SDBT01008253.1_pt1 | contig 17020 bp, 22 predicted proteins | sample 2277101 | NCBI WGS metagenome assembly SDBT01 (sample SAMN10404973, study PRJNA504765) | marine sediment metagenome | isolation source: marine sediment core GS10_PC15, 103 cmbsf | place: Arctic Ocean: Southern Knipovich Ridge | collected 2010
TGGCTCCTGTTTCCCTAAAGATACCGAAGCACTTTACCATTTTGCCTCCACTTGCGGATATGAATTTAAACTTTTAAAAGGAGTAATCACAGCCAACAAACGACAAAGAGAACTGATGGTAGATAAAATAAAGCGCCACATAGGCGACCTTAAAGGCAAAACTATTGCCATATTAGGGTTAGCCTTTAAACAAAATACTGATGATATTCGAAAGTCCCCCTCTATTGATATTATCCAACTCCTACTTAAAGAGGGCGCGCACATCAGATGTTTTGACCCCTTGGCAATGGATAATAGTAAAAAAATTCTTCCCGATTTAACTTATTGCCAGGATGAATACGAAACTGCTCAAGGGAGTGATGCCCTGGTAATTGCTACTGAATGGAATCAATTCCGGAACTTGGATTTATCAAAAATAAAAAAATTACTTAAAACTCCCTCCCGTCCTGCTCGACCTAAGAAACTTATACAAACCTACCACCCTAAAATCCTTAGGCTTTATTTATGAGGGAGTAGGGAGAAAATAAAAAATTGATTAACTATTAAAAAAATCTATATTAATTTATTTTAGTCGTGTATCTTATGAAATTATTTAAATATTTTAAAAATAAGAATCAAAGACAGTATATTTGACATAATTTCTTTTTTATATTATACTTTTCACAAGTTCATATATTGAACATTAATTATCGATATCAATTTAAAATTACTCCGTTAATAAAAAAATAAACCAATAAAATTATATATCGAGATATATTAATATCTGGTGGATTAAGAGATTAGATGGAGTAAGAAATTAGAAACATGATAAGTATTATAAGTTGATAAATTATACCAGTCGATATATAAAAAATGAAATTTAAGAAGATCTTTAAAAGAATTAATAAGAGAAATTGCAGACGAGGAGATATTAAAAAGATTCTTAAAAAACTGTAAAAAGGCGAATGAAATGAATAAAGCAGTTTTTCTTGATAGAGACGGAGTGATAACAAAAGAACCTCCATATTATGCGCATAGGATAGATCAATTAGAGTTAATTCCGAAGTCTGCTGAAGCCATTAGGTTATTGAATGAAAGTGGATTTAAGGTTATTGTAGTTTCCAATCAATCTGGAGTGGCAAGAGGATATTATCAAGAAAAAGATATAGAGATATATAATATGTCAATGCAAAAAAAGTTAGAAGAGAAAAATGCCTATATCGATGCAATATATTACTGTCCACATTATTCCGAGGCAACAATAGAAGCATATAAGATTGATTGTGATTGTAGAAAACCTAAGCCAGGGATGTTAACACAAGCAGAAAAAGATTTAAATCTAAATTTAAAACTCTCTTTTTTGATAGGGGATAAAATAAGCGATATAGAAGCAGGTTACAGAGCAGGCTGTAAAACCATATTAGTGCTTACTGGTCATGGTAATGATGAATTGAAAAAAATTTCAAAGATGAATATAAAACCAAATTATATTTCAAATAATTTATATACCGCGAGTCAAATAATAGACCGAAATAATAAGGGTAAAGAAGATAATATAGATACTTCAAAAGGGATAATAGAAGGTGAAAAATTCTATGATGAATAAAGATGCTAAGATATTTATTGCAGGACACGAGGGAATGATTGGTGCCGCTTTGGTTAGATGTCTGAAAACAGCGGGTTTTAATAACCTCATTACTAAATCCTTCTCTCAACTCGAATTAACCAATCAGAGTGAAGTACGTAAGTTTTTTTTGCAAGAGGAGCCTGAGTATGTTTTTTTAGCTCCTGTTAAAGAAGGAGGCATCCTGGCAAATACAACTTATCCTGCCGAACTTATTTATGTAAACCTGCAAATACAAACGAATATAATTCATTTTGCTAGTGAAGTAAAGGTGAAGAAATTACTTTTTTTAGGCAGTTCTTGTATTTATCCCAAGTTTTGCCTACAACCGATGAAGGAAGAAGCTTTATTAACCGGTTTATTAGAACCGACCAATGAGGCTTATGCTATTGCAAAAATTGCGGGAGTAAAAATGTGCCAAGCGTATAACAAACAATATAATACTAATTTTATCTCTGTTGTACCGACGAATGTTTATGGTCCAAATGATAATTTTGATTTAAAAACTTCCCATGTGATTCCAGGATTAATTCGGAAATTTCACCAATCAAAGATAGAGAGAAAGAAGGAAGTAATAATCTGGGGAAGTGGTACCCCCCGACGAGAATTTCTTTTTGTTGATGATTTTGCAGATGCTTGCTTATTTTTAATGAATAAATACGATCAATCGGAAATAATTAATGTAGGTTATGGAAAAGATGTTTCCATTAAAGAATTAGCATTAACGATAAAAAATGTTACAGAATTTGATGGTGAACTGATTTTTGATGGTAACAAACCAGATGGTATGCCGTATAAATTATTGGATATAAGTAAAATGAACAAATTAGGCTGGTCAGCAAAAACAGATTTAAAAAAGGGTTTAAAAAAGACTTATACCAGGTTTAAAGAAATTAGGAGGGAAAGTAAAAAATGAAAAAAGCAGAGTTAATAAGATTTGAAGAGGAAATAAAAAATATCTTCCTTGATAAACAAATAAAATCCCCAGTTCACCTAGCTGGAGGTAATGAAAAATCTCTAATAAATATTTTTAAAGATATTAAAAAAGAGGATTGGGTATTTTCGACACACAGGAGTCATTATCACGCCCTTCTTAGAGGTATAGATAAAGAATGGCTAAAAAAAGAGATATTACGAAATAGGAGTATACATATAAACAATAAAGAACATAAATTTTTTACATCAGCTATAATGTGTGGAATATTGCCAATTGCTACAGGTGTAGCAATGGCTTTAAAGAGAAAAAGATTAAAAAATAAAGTATGGGCATTTGTCGGTGATATGAGCGCTGAAATGGGTATATTTTATGAATGCACTAAATATGCGGGAAGAAATGACTTACCAATTGTATTTGTTGTTGAAGATAATGGACTTAGTGTTAATACACCTACTCAAGAAGTATGGGGCAAGAGCAAATCTAAACCAAAAATTATAAAGTATGAATATAAAAGAATATATCCACACCAAGGGTGTGGAGTATGGGTGGTGTTTTAAATGACTTATAAAGATAAATTAACTGAAGCTATGAATTTACTCGCTCAGAATAAAAAAGTTATATTTTTAGGACAGAATATAGTGTATCCAGGTAGCATCATGTCTTCAACACTACAGGGGGTACCGAGTTTAAGAAAGATAGAGCTTCCGTTAATTGAGGATATGCAAATGGGAATGTCGATAGGACTATCATTAGAAGGAGATATACCCGTTTCTATTTATCCAAGAATAGATTTTTTAATAATAGCTACAAATCAATTAGTAAATCATCTGGATAAAATAGAAGAAATGTCTTGCAGGCAATTTAAACCCAAAATAATTATTAGAACAGCAATTGGCAGCACCAAGCCACTTTATCCGGGTATACAACATTGCTCGGACTATACAATAGCACTTAAACATATGCTGAAAAATGTTGAAGTTATAAAACTTAATAACAGTAAAGATATAATTCCTGCTTATAGCCATGCGTTAGAAGAAACAAATGATAAATCAACTTTATTAATTGAAGTAGCAGATTTTTATTCTAATCAATAGGAGAAAGATAAAATGAAAATATTAGTTACTGGAGGAGCCGGATATATTGGTTCTATATTAGTTCCTGAGTTACTTAAAAAGGGGCACGAAGTAGTAGTTATAGATAATTTTATGTATAATCAGACTTCATTATTAAATTGTTGTTATAATAAAAACTTAACCATTGTTCGTGGAGATGCAAGAAGTAAAAATATCATTGCTAAGCATTTAAGAAATGTAGATACAATATTCCCTCTTGCTTGCATGACAGGCGCACCATTATGTGAGAAAGATACTATTGCAGCTAAAACTGTAAATTTCGAAGCAGTTAAGATGATATTAGAGTTACGAAGCAAAGAACAGGCAATTATTTTCCCTACCACAAATAGTGGGTATGGAATAGGGCAAAAAGGAATTTATTGTACTGAGAAAACGCCTCTTAATCCAATCTCTCTTTATGGTCGTTTAAAAGTGGAAACAGAAAAGATGCTTTTAGATGCTGGAAATTGCATCACTCTGCGACTCGCTACAGTATTTGGGATTAGTCCGCGTATGCGACTTGATCTCTTAGTAAACGATTTTACTTATCGCGCAGTTACTGATCATTGTCTCGTTCTTTTCGAATCTCATTTCAAAAGAAATTATATACATATACGTGATGTGGCGAAGGCATTTATTCACTGTTTTAATAACTTCAACAAGATGAAAGATGAGCCTTATAATGTCGGATTAAGTAATGCTAACCTAAGTAAGTGGGAACTTTGTGAAGAGATTAAAAAACAGATTTCTAATTTTTATTTTACAGAAGCCAAAGTAGGAGAAGATCCTGATAAGAGAGATTATATTGTGAGCAATGAAAAGATAGAATCTACCGGATTTACGCCTGATTCTTCATTACAACGAGGTATTACGGAATTAATAAAAGGGTATCAGGTTATAAGAAAAAATCAATTTTCTAACGTTTAGGTGAAAAAAAATAAAAATCAGAAGAGATAATTTGAGGTGAAAGTCTGTGTCAAAAAATATAAAAAAGGAGAAAATGAAATTAAAAATCCAATACACACATCTATAAGTGAAGAAGCAATTGCTTCGGGTGTATGCCAGGCTCTTTACCATGAGGACCAATTTTTTGGTTTGTGCAGGGAAGCATGGTATATATTTAACAGAACATGTAAAACTGGTGGGTTCTTTGCAGGATTATATGGCAAAATTTAATCCCAATGCAATTGATATTATAAATTCATAGAAAGCAAACTAGAGCTGCAACCTTTAGATTTGTCAAATGAAGAGTTTTACAGTTACGAAAATAAATTTAGGGGGCCATTTTAATGGGCTTTTACAAAAAGATACTATTAACTGGAGGATATGCATTAGTTGGTACCGCGATTAAGTCTATACAAAATGATTATCCAGAAAGCGAATTTATCTTTATAGGATCTAGGGACTGCGATTTGACCAACAAGGAGGAAACCTTTGAATACGTACAAAAATGTAAACCGGATGCAATCATTCATTTGGCTGCAATAAGTGGGGGCATTGGTTTGAGCACAAAATATCCTGCAACTATATTACGGGACAATGTGCTGATGAATTGCTATATTCTAGAAGCAGCACGAACCTTCGGTATAAAAAAGACAATTATGACACTTAGCACGGGTATGTATCCAGCTAATGCTCCAAATCCTATAAAGGAAGATTATATTCACGACGGCTGTCCGCCTGAATCTAACTACAGTTATTCGTTTGCAAAAAGGCTGGTAGAACCGTCAATTAGGGCATATAGGGACGAATATGGGCTTAATGTAATAGGCTTGGTACCAAATGGAATATTCGGTGAGAATGACAATTTCAATTATAATGATGCCCCGATGGTTCCTTCACTCATTAGGCGTTTCTACGAAAATAGATATGGGGATTCAAAAATAATCATATGGGGTGACGGAACCCCTTTACGGGAATGTACTTATTCAAAAGATATTGCCAGAACTTGTATGTGGTGTCTTAAAAATTATAATGAGGTGCAAATTTTGAATATAGGAACTACGGAAGAACATTCTGTCAAAGAAATAGCGTTCATGATTGCTGAAATTTTAGGTATAGACGAAAAACGAATAGAATTTGATACGTCAAAGCCTAAAGGCGTATTTAGAAAAAGCACGGATAATTCCAGGTTCGTCCAGATATCTAATTTCCTGTATACACCATTTAAAGTGGGTCTTGAGAAGACCATAAAATGGTTTTGTGATACATATAAAAAATCTCCCGAGGCTATACGAACTCACAGTAAAATAAAAAAGTTTCAGATAAGGGGTATTTAGAATGAAATATAGGAAACTGGGTGATACAGGGCTTGAGGTGTCAGAAATAGGTTTTGGCGCCTGGGGAATTGGTGGTAACTCGTATGGACCCATAGACGATGATGTTTCCAAAGAAGCTTTACGTCTTGCGTTTGACTTAGGTGTTACCTTTTATGATACATCAGATCTTTACGGCAGTGGCCATAGTGAAGAACTCATTGGGGAAGCATTGAAAGATGTTAGAGAGGAAATATTTATCGCCACGAAAGTAGGTACATTACCTCATTTTGGCTTTCACATGCCACAAGATTTTTCACCAAAACATGTTAGGAAAGCAATAGAGGCGAGTTTGAAAAGACTGCAGACAGATTATATTGACCTTTATCAGCTACATAGTCCTCCGATAGATTTATTAAGTCGGGACAATAGTATCATTCAGACGCTTGAATCTTTGCAAAGAGAAGGAAAAATAAGAGCAATCGGAATATCTGTACGGTCACCTGATGACGGATTAATAGCAATAGAAAAATTTGGTTTCAAAGTAGTTCAGGTAAATTTCAACTTAATTGATCAAAGAGCAATGGAAAATGGTTTGTTTGATTTAAGTAAGAAGGAAAATGTTGGAATTATTGTGAGAACGCCTTTGGGTTTTGGGTATTTAACGGGCAATCTGAAGGGTGATGAAAAATTTGAGGGCTTAGATCATCGAAAAAACTGGCCTGCTGAACAAGTACGCAGGTGGGCTAAAGCACCTACTCTATTTTCTTTTCTAAATCAGGGGAAGAATAGAACTCCTGTACAATTAGCGCTGAAGTTTTGTCTCATGTATGAAGGTGTTTCCACTGTTATTCCGGGGATGATGAATTGTAATGAAGTAAGAGAAAATGTCATGGCCAACGAATTGGAACCTTTAAGTGATGAAGAACTATCAGCGATTAAACTAGTGTATGATAGTAATATATTCTATGATAAATCTGCTAAAAAGTGAGTAGTTAAATTATGAACAAGAAAGACCCATCAAGATTTTTGGAACCAAAAAGAGTTACGCAGAACGAAATTGAATATCGAATTGAACTCGAAGATTACTTTGCACGGAGCGTTGGCTCAAATGTTGAAAAACTGCAAAATTTTGTTAAGTATGTTCCTTGTCAAGATTTAAGGAGATTTGTTTGTAAATATGAAATTTTCAAAAAAATACTTAATGTTCATGGTTCGATTATTGAATGTGGAGTATTGTTTGGCGGTGGGTTGATGACTTGGGCTCAATTGAGTGAAATTTTTGAACCTCTGAACCACTTGAGAAATATTATAGGTTTCGATACTTTCTCTGGTTTTGTTACAATTTCAGATAAAGACAAAACAGATATTGCTGTGCAAGCTTAAAGGGGTGGGTTATCTATGGATGCCTATGAAGATCTAATTGAATGCATAAGACTATATGATAAGAATCGCTTTCTTAAACATATTGAAAAAGTTAAACTCGTTAAGGGAGATATAAGAATAACCCTTCCCAAATATCTCGAAGAGAATCCACATACGGTTGTAAGTCTATTATATTTAGATTTCGATACATTTGAACCAACTGTTATTGCACTCAAGCACTTAGTCCCCCGAATTCCCAAAGGAGGTATCATTGCTTTTGATGAACTAAATCACGAGGTTTGGCCTGGTGAAACCGTAGCAGTAATTCAAGAATTAGGATTGAACAATTTAAGAATAGAACGATTCCCATTTGGTTCTACCGTTTCTTATGCAGTTATTGAATGATATTATTATGAAAAGAGAAAAACCAACAATAAGTGTGTGCATTTTAACATATAATCGTCTTCAGCTTCTCAAACGGTGTCTTGACTCAATATCTGAAGGATTTGGGAATTGTTCATATGAAATAATTATAGCTGATGGAGGTTCTACAGATGGGACACTTAAGTATCTGAGGGAACTGAACAATGTCAAACTAATTGAAATGGGAGAACTTGTTGGACAGACAAAGTCATTTAATGCATGTTTTAGACTTGCGGAAGGGGATTATATTATTCCTGGTTCTGATGATTTAATCTTTGTGCCAGAAGTATATACAAAGTCGTTTAAACTCTTTGATGAGGATAAAGAAAAAAGAATAGGCATAATCATTCCAAAGATAATACTGAAAGATGGTCATGTACATTCGATTACACGGATGACTAAACGATTTGGAGTGTTATTAGGTTTGGCATTTATACTAAGAGCTTCAGTCCTATGTGAGATGGGTTATTTCGATGAAAGGTACTATTCATATTTTATTGATACGGATACCTCTCTGGCTGTATTGAAATTAGGTTATACTTCTGTCGTTACTCGGGAGATAGGGGTTTTTCACACTCATACACCAGAATCCAGAAGCAATGAAGCGTATCTTAAAAATAGAGCTATAATACTAGAAGATGTGGAACATGGACGTAAAAAGTGGGAATCTCATGAGATGAAAGTTGTAGAATATCTGCGACGTTTGTCATTATTTAAATTATGTGCGATAACTTTTTTCACTCTTTGTTGTTTAGTCATGTATGACATAAGGTTACTGCGACCATTTATAAAGAAGTATAATAAGTTTGCGAATAGATTCTATGATTGGTTTTTAGAGCGAGTTATAATTTTTAAAGATGGAAATTATGACAATCTGGAAGATTTCTTTCTTTCGCAAAGATACCCAGAGGAGGTAATAAATGATCATTAGCAGAACGCCATTTCGAATATCTTTTTTCGGTGGCGGGACGGATTATAGAGAATGGTTCGAAGAGAATGGAGGGTCAGTTCTGGCAACTACAATCGATAAGTATTGTTACATAACTTGCAGATATCTTCCACCCTTTTTTAAGCATAAATCCAGAATTATTTATTCTAAAATGGAACAGGTACAAAATATTGATGAAATTCAACATCCATCTGTCAGGGAAACTTTAAGATTTATGAACATTAAGAAGGGTGTAGAGATACATCATGATGGTGATTTACCTGCACGAACTGGGCTAGGTTCAAGTTCTTCCTTTACAGTTGGACTTCTCCATGCACTATATGCTCTTAAAGGAATTATGCCCTCAAAGATGCAATTAGCCAAAAATGCGATTTATATAGAACAGGAGATGATTAAAGAAAATGTTGGTTGTCAGGATCAAGCTTTAGCTGCTGTAGGAGGTTTTAACAAAATAGAATTTGGTGGCAGCAACCATCTTAACGTAAGGGCAATTACTATAAGCAAGGAGAGGTTTGAATTACTTCAAGATCATTTAATGTTGTTTTATAGTGGGTTATCGAGAACTGCCTCTGAAATTGCAGGTGAGCAAATAAAGAATATACCCCGTAAAAAGAGAGGATTAAAAACAATGTATCAAATGGTGGATGAAGCTGTTAATATTCTTAATGGAAATGGCAATCTAACTGCTTTTGGAAAATTATTGGATGAAAGCTGGAAACTCAAAAGGGGTTTATCTGATAAAATTTCTACTTCTTATATTGATAGTATTTATGATGCAGCTCTTAGTTCCGGGGCAATTGGAGGTAAGTTGCTTGGTGCTGGAGGCGGAGGCTTTGTATTATTTTTTGTTGATCCGAAAAATCAATCTAAAGTAAAAGCAAAATTAAAATCGCTACTATATGTTCCCTTCCGATTCGAAAGTTTAGGTAGTCAGATTATTTTTTATCAATCTTAAAGAGGAATTAATTATGCTTAACCCAACTAAAATAGATGTTGTAATTCTTTGCGGAGGGTATGGTAAACGATTGCAACGCGTGGTTAAAGATATTCCTAAACCGATGGCGAAGATTAAACACAGTCCATTTTTAAGTATTCTTATTGATTTTATTGCCAGTTATGGATTTAAGCGCTTTATATTATGTACTGGCTATAAGGCAGATATAATAGAGAGATATTATAGCCAGAGATATAATAATTTAATTATTGAATTTTCAAGAGAGGAAAAACCATTAGGTACAGGCGGAGCAATAAAAAATGCTGAAAATTATAATAAAAGTAGCCCGTTTTTAGTTGCCAATGGGGATTCTTTCTGTAAAGTTAGCTTAAGGGAATTTGTTGATTTTCATTTTAAAAAAAATGCGTTGATTTCTATGGCAGTAACAAATACAGATGTTTGTGATGATTATGGAGTTATAACCATAAATGATTTGCAACGAATCGTTGAGTTTAATGAAAAAGCCAAAGGATACAAGAATTGTCTTATCAACGCAGGGTTTTATCTTTTACAAAGAGAAGTATTCTCACTGATGCCGGAAAAAAATAATTTTTCAATAGAAAAGGATTTCTTCCCTAAAATTATTAAAAGGAATTTATATGCATTTGAAACCCAAGAGAGCCTTATAGATATTGGAACACCGGAAAGATACGAAAAAGCAAAACAGCTTTTGGAATAATGATATATAAAATGTTTTTATATATATAAAAAAGTGAATATTTTTAAAATTTAATTGTAAAATTTAAGATATTAATTCATTTTAAGCGTAAATTGAAATAAAAGGTAAAAGAGAAAATGAAAATACCGTTTGGAACAATGTCTATAACAAAAAAATCAAAGGAACTTATAAATGAGATATTAGAATCAAAAAGGGTTTCGAGTGGAAAATATGTAGGGGAATTTGAAAAAAAATTCGCTAAACTTGTTGGCACGAAAGAAGCGGTTGCTCTTAGCAGCGGGACTGATGCAGTTGCTCTGGCACTAGCGGTACTTTATGATTTTGGAGCAGAGCGTAATGATGAAATTATTGTACCAGCCCTTTCATTTGTGGCTACGGGTAATGCTGTGTTACAAGCTGGATTTAAACCGGCCTTTGTAGATATCGAAAAGGAGACATTAAATATAGACCCTAAAAAAATTGAACAGACAATAACTGAAAAAACAAGGGCAGTAATTGCAGTACACCTTATGGGCAAACCAGCAGATATGGATTCAATTAGGAATATTGCAAAGAAGCACAATTTGTATGTTATAGAAGATGCAGCCGAAGCACATGGCACAGTCTATAAAGGTAAAAATGTAGGTACATTGGGTGATATGGCTGCATTTAGTCTTTATATTGCCCATATGATAACAACTATTGAGGGAGGAATAGTAACCACCAATAAACCAGAATTTGCTGAAATTCTGCGTTCTCTGAGATCTCATGGAAGAGCTTGTAAATGTGTTCAGTGTGTTTTAAATATTAATTCAGGTTATTGTCAGAAAAGATTTAATAATAAATATGGTAGTGATATAAGATTTATTTTTGAGCGTATTGGTTATTCAGCTAAGATGAATGAAATAGAAGCAGCTGTTGGGCTTGGTTATATTGATATATATTCGGAAATTCTCAGCAGAAGAAGACAGAATCTTACTTATTTAATAAGTAAATTTAAAAAATTTAAACCCCTCCTGGTAAGTATAGACGAAGGTTCTAATGAGAAAATTGGCCCACATGCCTTTCCTGTTATTATACAAGAAAATAATAATTTTTGCAGAGATGATTTGGTGCTTTATTTAGAAAAAAAGGGGATTGATAGCAGAAGTCTCTTCTTGTCTATGCCTACCCAATGTCCGGGTTTTAAGTTCTTAGGTTATAGTTTAGGGGGATTTCCCAATGCGGAATATATAGGAAGAAATGGGTTGCATATAGGGATACATCAGGGTCTAGAGAAAGAAGATTTAGATTACTTTATTGAAACTATTGAGGAATTTTTATCGAAGAATTAATAAGGGAGTAACTTATATTATAATGTTTAGTGGATTAATGAACTTACAAATTGATAAGTAAATAATTAAAAATAAGGAAGTAATTAAAAATGTTTGAAAAATTGATTATTAATAAGATTAATCAAACTTTAAGAATAAAACAAAATATTTTAAAAGACAATAAACTGATAGAAAAAATTGATGAAATTACCAGGTTAATAATTAATGCATATAAAGAGAATAAAAAGGTTATATTATTTGGCAATGGAGGAAGCGCAGCCGACGCTCAACATCTTGCTTGTGAGTTAGTGGGTAAATTTTATCTTAAACGAAAAGCGCTTGCATCAATAGCTCTTACCACAAATACATCAGAATTAACTGCGATTGCAAATGACTATAATTTTAATCAAGTTTTTGCCCGGCAAGTTGAAGCTTTAGTTAGCCCAGGAGATATTGTCATAGGCATTACCACAAGTGGCAATTCGTTAAATGTAATTGAAGGTATTAAAGAAGCTAAATTGTGTGGAGCAGTTACAATTGGTTTCACCGGAGCATCTGGTGGTAAATTAAAAGAAAATGTTGACTATTTGTTAGCAATACCATCTGAAGATACGCCGTACATTCAAGAATCTCACATTATGATTGGGCATATTATCTGTTATTTAGTTGAGAAAGAATTATTTGGAGGTCAAAATGATTATTAAGCCTAAGAAGGGGTGGCAGTTGATAGATTTTAAAGAGTTAAGCGAATATAGAGACCTATTTTATTTTCTCGTTACCCGTGATATAAAAGTACGTTATAAACAAACAGTATCGGAGTATATGTCACATGCCGGGTGATTTTTTAAATGAAGGGGAGATCTCTATTTTATATGGGGTTGATACTATAGGGATAACTCACTTGCTGCATGCTACAGGACGAGATGTAGTTGTATTTAAGGTTTCTGATAGGATGGACCCCGGAGGTGTGCGCGGCAACTTTTCATTACAATGGCGTTTCGATGGGGTACGGCCACGGTTACATTGGACTGTGGAAACTAACTAAACTTGTATTTTTCACTCAAATATAATATAATTTTCTTAAGTTCATATCCTGAACATTGATCGGTCGATTGTCCAGTTGGTAGATTGGCGCAGCATTGTTTAACAGGAGAAAAAAGGAGCGCTGTTACAAAAATATGCAAGTGTTTGAGAGTTCCATCGAATGCTACTGCTAGGATACAAGAAGCACATATTACAATTGGGCATATTATATGTGAGATAGTAGAAGATCAATTATGTAATATAAAGTAAAAGGAGGATATTATGTCAATATTTATAATTGCGGAAATTGGAATTAATCACAATGGAAGCGTGGAGATTGCAAAACAGTTGATTGATGTAGCAAAAGATGCGGGAGCTGATACTGTCAAGTTCCAGAAGAGGACTATTGACTTGGTATATACAAAGGAAATGCTGGACTCACCACGTGAGAGCCCCTAGGGTACCACACAACGAGTACAGAAAGAGGGTCTGAATTCAGTATGAAGGAATATAAAGAGATCGATGCCTACTGCAAAGAAAAGGGGATTGAGTGGTTTGCTTCTGCCTGGGATCTCGAAAGCAAGAAATTTCTTCGGTATTTTGATTGTAAATATAATAAAATTGCCTTTGCAATGATAGTTTATGAAGATTTACTTAAAGAAGTAGCTTCAGAAAAGAAGTATACATTTATCTCTACGGGGATGACAGAAGTTAAACAAATTGACCGTTCTGTGAAGATATTCAGGAACGCAGGTTGTCCATTTGAACTTATGCATTGTGTTTCTACCTATCCCATAGAAGATGAAGATGCGAATTTAAACTGTTTTAAGGCACTCCGTGATCGTTATCAGTGCAATGTAGGTTACAGCGGGCACGAAGTTGGTCTGGCTGTATCCTATGCCGCAACGACGCTTGGTATTACATCATTGGAGCGGCATATTACTCTTGATCGCGCTATGTATGGTTCAGATCAAGCTGCTTCTGTTGAACCAAACGGACTTCGCCAATTGATCGGCGCTGTGCGAAAAATCGAAAAAGTTATGAGAGGTGGTAATATGACTATGAATTCTAAAGAAATTCCTATTGCGAAGAAGCTCAGAGCGCATATTCCATTTGAATCTCATAAATAGAGGAGTTTACTTATGTCAAATGTTGTTGCAATCATCCTGGCAAGGGGAGGCTCCAAGGGCATTCCAGGGAAAAATATCATTGACTTTTGCGGCAAGCCTCTAATTGTATGGACAATTGAACAACTGCAACAGTCAAGAGGTATTAATTCTATATGGGTTAGTTCTGATAGTGAAAAAATTCTTTCTGTAAGTGAAACTTTCGGTGCTGAAATTATACATAGGCCCGCTAAAATTTCTGGCGACGCGGCTACCTCTGAATCAGGATGGCTTCATGCCCTAGATTATATTGAAAATAAAGTTGGGTGCGTTGATCTTGTTGTTGCGCCTCAAGTTACTTCACCCTTACGAGAACCATCTGATATAGAACATGGACTCCGCGATTTTCGGAAGCAGAAATGTGCCTCTATGTTTTCCTGCAGCGTAGTGAAGGGCTTATTTTTTTGGGAAAAAGTACTAGGTGGAACGTTGAGAAGTATAAATTACGATTATAAAAACCGCAAACGCCGTCAAGATGCATTTAAACAATATATTGAAAACGGGTCTTTTTACCTGTTTAAACCGGAAGTTTTAAGAAAATTTAATAACCGCTTTGGCGGTAAGATTGGAGTGACGAAAATGGAATTTTGGAAGATGTTTCAGATAGATGAGCCTTCAGATATTAAACTATGTCAGGTCATCATGCGCGGTTATGGGTTAAATAAATAATCCCTTATCTTGAACAACTCTTCTCACTTCGAGGAAAAGTGACTGTTGTTAGTGGTGCATCAAGAGGAATTGGTGCGGCAATTGCTCGTGGTTTTTCTTTAGCAGGTGCGCATGTAATTGGATTTGGATGTTCACTGACACCGGAGTGTGATGGAAACTAAATAAGCACAGATCTTGAATATTGTGTTTACGATATTTCTGATGAAGAATAACTAAAAAACCAGATGAATCGGATTTATAAGAAAGAAAAACGTTTAGATATTTTAGTTAACACGGCCGGGGGATATACTTCCTATAAATGAAACTGACAGTAAAGAGAAAATGCTTGTTAAATTTGATAAAATTATTCAGGCTATTAAATGTACTTCACTGCAATGTTGTTTCTTTTTTCTGACGCATCTTCCTATACGGCAGGAGCAAATCTTATTATGGATGGGGGAGGTAGAACGTATTGGTAGGAATAGAAACCGATTCCGATAGAATTAAGTTTGATTATAAGAATATTAATCTCATTGTTTATGATTTTGATGGTGTAATGACGGATAATCGTGTGATTATCTTTCAGGATGGAACCGAAGCTGTTATTGTTAACCGTTCCGATGGGTTAGGAGTTGAGCGTTTTTGTAGTCTTGGTATTCCTCAATTAATTCTTAGCACCGAAACAACTCCTGTTGTGAAAGCTAGGGCGGCAAAGCTTCATCTTGAAGTTATTGCTTCCTGCAAAGATAAAAAAAATGCATTAAAGAAATATTGTAAAAAAATGAAATATGATTTATCTAATGTAGTATATATAGGTAATGATATAAATGATTTAGAAGCAATGAAAATTGTAGGTTATCCGATAGCACCAGCGGATGCACACATAGAGGTAAAAAAAATAGCAAAAATAATTACAAAAACAATGGGTGGAGATGGTGTAATTAGAGAATTATTAGACATTTTTATGGAGGACAAATTATGACTAAATAAATTTTTATTGCAGCTATAATTGACTCAACCAGACTTTCAAAAAGTTTCTTTTAAACCTTCAATATCCTCCTACAATTGAGTAGGTTATTCGAAGAATGAAATATTTAAAGGAAGCCAATTAAATAATTTTATGTACAACGCAATAAAAAGATGATGATGTTCTAATTAAAATTCCCAAAATAAACAATTTATATACAGGAGGTAATGATGGATTTTTACAAACTTAAAGAGCCTTATTTTGTTGGTGAAATTGGAATTAATCATAACGGTGATTTGCAAATAGCCAAAAAACTTATTGATGCGGTATTTGCATGTAGTTGGGACTGTGTAAAATTTCAGAAAAGAAACCCAGATATTGCTGTTCCAGAAAAACAAAAATCTGTAATAAGAGATACTCCATGGGGAAGAATCCCTTATATTGAATATAAATATAAAGTTGAATTTGGACAAAAAGAATATGAATATATTGATAAATACTGCAAAGAAAAACCAGTAGATTGGACAGCATCTGTATGGGATATTGATAGTCTAAATTTTCTAACGCATTTTGATATTCCTTTTATAAAAATACCATCTGCAAAAATTACAAATGATGAATTATTAATTAAATCAGCAAAAACTCAAATACCACTTTGTATTTCAACCGGTATGTCAACTGTAGAGGAAATTGATAAAGCTGTAAATTTGGCGAAAAAACATGGTAAACCACCCATTATCATGCATTGTAATTCTAGTTACCCTACACCTCATGATGAAGTAAACTTAAACGTTATTCCTTTTTTAACAGACCGATATCCTGAATGTATTATAGGATACTCGGGTCATGAAAAAGGTCTTGAACCTACTGTGCTGGCAATTGCTCTTGGTGCAAAAGTTATCGAAAGACATATTACTCTTTCACATGATATGTGGGGGACAGATCAAAAATCAAGTCTTGAAGTACTAGCCATGGATATGCTGAAAAAACGGTCAAAAGATGTTCGGATAATTCTTGGTTCAGATAAAAAAACTATTACAAAAAGTGAAATCCCAATGAGATTAAAACTAAGAGGAAATTAATTGAGAATTGTAGGATAATATTAATTTTGTTTTTTAAATTTTTTTAAATAAATTTTAAAAGTAATATCATTATTAGATATCTGGAACGGACCAAAAAGAAAAGAATGGGTGTAATATCACATTCGAGGAAGAAGAGATAAAATACCACTTTGTAGTTATTGCGATTTTTGGGGAGTGCCGACGGGATATTAAGTGTGGTTCATGAAATAATAGAACATTAAATTGAAATTGATTATCTTGAATGGAGCTGATAGAACATGAATTTTTCATCAAAAGAGTATTTACCAAATTCAGAAGAAAGAATTGATCATCTTCGAAGAATTATTAATGGGAGAGCAGTCGCAATTCTTGCAGCAGGTCCTTCTATTAAAGAACTTGAAAAGAGAATTAGTGAGCTAAGTGATGCCGATATCTGCTATTTCGGTTTGAATAGCTTTACTGTGCAAGAAACGCCGATTTTAAAGAAAATCGCTAAACACTTATCTGTGGCTATGTGTAGCAGTCGTGAGGGTATACCTAGAGCCA
>SDBT01008254.1_pt1 | contig 17019 bp, 15 predicted proteins | sample 2277101 | NCBI WGS metagenome assembly SDBT01 (sample SAMN10404973, study PRJNA504765) | marine sediment metagenome | isolation source: marine sediment core GS10_PC15, 103 cmbsf | place: Arctic Ocean: Southern Knipovich Ridge | collected 2010
CGAAATGGCTGAAAAATACGCGGCCATGCCTCCAGTGGCTTCCCAGATGGTGAAACAAAGCGTGAACGCTATTTCCTCGGCCCTGGATCAGGCCATAATGCACATGGATACCGATCAGGTCATACTCACTTCCGGCACTGAGGATAATCTTGAAGGCGTCAGCGCTTTTTTTGAGAAGCGGGATCCGGTATTTGAAGGCAATTAGATGAGCGGGCGTTTTTAAATATAAAATTAGATTGGAACCCGCGGCCTCCCCCCCGGCACCTGAGTATTCAAATCAGGAATAAATGGACACTATGAATTCTAAGGTCAAAAATAATTAAAAACAGCATCATCTCAAAATCCGACCTGACCAAGGGGTACGCCTCTGTTCTGGTCGCGGCCATATTATGGGCCTCATCGGGGACCACGGGCAAGGCTCTTTTCGCCTCGGGGATGACACCTGGAGAATTGGTCCAGATCAGGGTTACCCTGTCCACGGTTCTCCTGGCCGGCGCTTATGGACTCTTCGCCCGGCGGCTCTTCACCATAAGAGTCAAAGACCTGGGCTACTTCCTCCTTCTAGGAGGCGTGGCCATGGCCGGAGTCCAGTTCACTTACTTTTACGCCATCAGCAAGATACAGGTCGCTCCGGCCATACTCCTGGAATACCTGGCCCCGGTCCTGGTGGCCTTCTACTCCATCCTACTCTGGAAAGAAAAGCTGTCCTTGTTAAAACTTGTCTCTTTGGGGCTGGCCGTTTCCGGCTGCTACCTGGTGGTGGGCGGTTATGACCTCGAAATACTGCAAATGAATCGACTGGGAATCCTGAGCGGATTGGCGGCGGCGGTCTGTTTCGCCGGCTACACCTTGCTCGGAGAGCGCGGCATGCACCGTTATTCACCCTGGACTATCCTTTTCTACTCCCTGGCTTTTTCGGCCCTGACCTGGCACATACTCCATACCCCTTTCCACTATCTATGGGCCGGATTTACCTGGCAGCAGTGGTTAAGAATCGTCTATATCGTGATTATGGGTACCGCCCTGCCATTTGGTCTCTATTTCCTGGGCGTCAATTATATCCGTTCCACACGGGCCAGCATCACGGCTACGGCCGAACCGATTTCGGCTGGCTTTCTGGCCTTCATATTTTTAGGAGAAACCCTGGAATTGCTTCAAATAATCGGGGGCCTTCTGGCCATCGGGGCCATAGCCCTCCTTCAACTAGAGCGGGAACGAGACGAACTATCCCCCGCGTTTATAAGAAACCGGAATAATCAGGATTGACCGCCCATGGCTGTTAGAGCCGGATATTTTTGAAATGGAGGGCAGGATTTAACCGGACTATACTCGACGCCCTGTATTTCTTTCATCTCTTGAACGCACGGGCTCATCCCGGTCGTATCTATTCAACAGTATTATTATCTTGAAAACCAGGATGAATATGACCGCCAGAACTATTATGATGATTCCAAGCTTAATCATTACTCTTCTTTCTTAAAATCAGGTTCAGCCTCTCGTCAACATTCAGGTTAAAATCGGACGGAACATAAGTGGTGGAAGAAAATTCAACTAGGCTGTCCGGGCCCCTTTCCGTTCCAACAAAGCATTGGTCGCCACAGTCGATCCATGGACGATTCGCCAGGCTTCATGCGTCTCCGATGGTAATTCCTCCAATCCCTCCAACACCGCCCTGGCTGGATTATCCGGTGTGGAAAGAACCTTATGGACCTGAACCTTACCTTCCTCGTCCAACCAGACCAAGTCCGTGAATGTTCCCCCCGTATCCACTCCTATAAGGATCATGGTTTATCTATTTCACGCCGGGTTAAACGTTGAAGCGAATATAAAGCACATCACCACCGTCGATGACATGATCACGTCCGACCAGGTTCATCCGGCCGGCCTTTTTCACCGCCGCTTCGGACCCTAAACCAATTAAATCATCGCACCTGATTACTTCGGCCCGTATAAAACCTTGCTCCATATCACTATGAACCGTACCGGCTGCCTCCAGGGCCGTGGACCCGCGTTTTATGCTCCAGGACCGAACCTCGTTCCGATTGGCCGTAAAAAAAGTAATCATGTCCATGGAACTGAAACTGGCCGCGATAATGCGTATTAGAGCGCTCTCCTTTAAACCTAAATCCTCGGCAAATTCATCCCGCTCCTCAGATGATAACTCCGCCAGTTCCGCCTCGATACGAGCCCGGATAACCACCGGCGGCCCGCCTTCACCTAGATCCGGCGCGGAAGAATCATCATCCTCGTTATTGGAAACCAGGACCACCGGTTTGGCCGACAGGAAACCAAAACCTCTTAACTTGGGGTGCTCGGTCAGTTCAGGTCGTGAAACCAGAGCCATTTCCTGGCCTAATAATTCCAAGGACTCTTCCAAGAGTCTGATTTCCTCCGGATCCCCCTTGTTTCCCCGTTTTCGATCTTGATCGATTCGATCCAGCCGGTTCTCAATGGTTATCTGGTCATTCAGTTTAAGTTCGTCACTGAAAGCCAGATGATCCGCCCCGGGCTGCGGAGTTCCAAATCCGCCGTCGAAATTCCGAACCACTTCCACCAGACCGTCGGCCTGTCTCAGTTCAACCGGCAGCCGGGCGGCGGGGTCCTCGGGTTTTACCACCGGCGGCGGCGGATCGACATAAGAAATTTGGGCGTAAGTCGCCTTTTTCGGCTTATAGATGGCGGCCAGACGATCCACGCGATCATCAGTCACAGGCAGGATGACCAGATTTTTCTCGGCCCGGCCATGGCTGGTAAGCGCGGAGAACAGGGTGGATTTACCGGATCTGGCTAACCCGGCCAGCGCTAGTCTCATCAGCTTTCTCCTCTATTTGTAATGATATATAGCATCCGTCAATCGGCAAGGCTACCATTTTAGATATCCTGCCTTAATCCACTAATTGAAAGATAGACGGTGTACCTGTGAATACGGCCATGTTATCATGGCTCCAGTAAAATAAATCATATAAATTATTTTAATGGGGGGATTTTTCCATGGACCATCTTGATTTTTCCTGGACCGCTGATGATGGAGTGAAATTTTTTTCTCAGGCCTGGCAGAATCCAGGTCAATCCAAGGCCGTTGTAGCCATCGTGCATGGACTGGGAGAACATTCAGGCCGTTACAGCCATATGGCCTCTTTTTTTAACAGCCATGATTATTCAGTGGCGGCTTTTGATCTCAGAGGCCACGGCCGGTCTGAAGGCCCGCGAGGTCACACGCCCTCATACGATGCTCTCATGGATGACATCACGAGTTTTCTGGCCGAGGTCAGAAAACTGATTCCCGATATTCCGGTCTTTCTTTTCGGCCATAGTCTGGGCGGGAATCTGGCGCTTAATTACACCTTACGGAGAAAACCCGAGCATGTAGGCTCTATCATTACCGGCCCCTGGCTCCGGCTTTCGTCCGAGCCCGGAGGCCTGCGGGTCGCTCTGGCCCGCTTTATGAACAGACTCTGGCCGGCCTTCACTCAAGCCAACGAGCTGGATACAAAAGCTCTCTCGCGTGACCCGGAAATAGTAAGAGCATATGAAGAAGACCCTCTGGTGCATGACAATATCTCGGCCAGACTATATATAGAAACATACCAGGCCGGGCTCTGGGCTCTGGAACAGGCCGGCCGGTTTCCAACCCCGCTCTTATTAATGCACGGCGAATCCGACCGTATGACTTCCGCCGATGCCAGCCGGGCCTTTGCTGACAAGGTAAAAGAAGGATGTACTTTGAAGATCTGGGAAGGACTGTTTCACGAAATCCATAACGAACCCGAAAAGGAAGAAGTTTTTCAGGAGATTCTTTCGTGGCTTGAAAATCAGATTCAAACTTAGAAACCAAACGAGCCTTCTTTCGTTAATTGTCTCGGGATCGCGTTTGAAAGAAGGGACAAGGCCGAAGATCATATGAATAATTCGGAGAAAGAAACCTTCGGTTTCTTTAACGAGCTGGGCCAAAGGATGAAGTTTTTAAAGGGGTCTCTGATTAAATTTTTACGGGGAAGGGGAGTTCTCAATCATCGCTCAGCAGATGCTTGATATCGGCGAGTGAATTCTTGATAAAGTCCAAGAGCGCTTCAGATTCTTCCCGTGAGGCTGGTTCCGGACTTTTTGATCTGGACGATATCTTTTTTTGCGCCCCGGCAATTGTAAACTTTTCATCGTAAAGAAGACGCTTGATCTCTATGAACTTCTCCAAATCCCGCTGACGGTACAGGCGTTGATTAGAAGCGGTACGAACCGGTTTGATCAGAGTAAACTCTGACTCCCAGTAACGGAGAACATAGGTTTCGACTTCGAGCAGCTCCGCTACTTCTCCGATTCTGAAATAGATTTTATCGGGAATTTCCGGGCGCATGCTAGCCCAAGTCTTTCCCAGCGCCCCTTGAGCGGTCCATTCAGAGGACGCTGTTGATGGCTTTTTTGAGCAGTTGACTTGGTTTAAAACTCAACACTTTCCGCTTTGGAATAATAATCGATTCGCCAGTGCGAGGATTTCGCCCTCGCCGGGCCTTTTTATGGCGGACTTCGAAGTTACCAAAACCCGATATTTTGACGGCTTCGCCTTTTTCAAGGGTCTCTTTCATGATCTCGAACAGATCGTCAACCACCCCGGCCGTCTTTTGTCGAGAAAAACCGACTTTCGACTGGATTTGACTTACAATATCAGCTTTGGTCATTTCACCTTCCCCACCATGGTATTAACGTATCTCAGCCTTGAAGGCTTTCAGGATCTGATCGATAATGTTCTGGTGGATCACACTCACCTCTTCATCAGTCATGGTCCGGTCGGGCGCCCGGTACAAGAAGCGGAAGGCGAGACTCTTCAAGCCCGGTTTGAGCTGTCGCCCTTCATAATAGTCGAATAAACTTACTTCAGCCAGAAACTCCCGTTTCAGACCGGTAATGAAATCCAGAATCCGGTCCGCGTCCACGCTCCGGTCCAATACCAGAGCCTGATCCCGGCTGATGGCCGGATAACGAGGCAGGGCTTTAAAAGACCTCGCTCCAGACATGCCTCCCATCAATGCTTCGAGGCTCAGCTCAAAAATAAAAGGAACCTCCTTAAGATTGAAGGCTTCGGACACCTCATCCGTGAGTTTTCCAAGATGGCCCAGGGCTAATCCCCCAGCCGAGACCGAGGCCGCATGGGCTTGATTATAATAAGCCGGAATATCATCCGGTGTAAAGACCGGTTCTGAAACATTCAGGCCTTCCAAAAGGCTCTCAACCAGGCCTTTAATGTCATAAAAATCCGTGTCCTCGCTCTTCCGGCTCCAGGATACATCGTTCCGTTTTCCGGCTAAGAGCCCGCCGATAGCGAATTTTTCATCCGGTAGATCTTGACTGGTATCTTTGAAGAAAATCTTCCCCACCTCGAAAAGGCCCAAATCCATGACCTGGAAGGACTGGTTCCGGCGTAAAGAATCCAAAAGCCCGGGAATTAAGGTGGTTCTCAAGAGCACCTGTTCCTCGGAAAGAGGGTTTATAATTCGAACAGTATTTCTTCTCGGGTCAGTATCGGGAAGGCCCAGTCTATTGCAGAATTCAGAGGAGATGAAACTGTAGTTGATTACCTCGAAAAAACCCAATCCCCGCAGTATCTCACTGATCACGCCCCTGGCCCTTCGGGAAGCGTCCTCCGACTCTGAGCCGCCTTTTTTCGTGGGGAACGTGATCGGAATTTCGTCGTAGCCCACCAGGCGGGCCACTTCCTCGTATAGATCCACATCCCTGGAAAGATCGACCCGGAATGGCGGGATATCCACCTCTACCCGGTCACCATTCCCTTTGGGCTCAAGTTCTATTCCGGACAGGGCTTTCGACATCTTATCAGACTCGATGTTCGTTCCCAAAAATTCATTGCAGCGCGAATATGAGAAGGAAACCGTTACCGGTTTATATGGCTTTGGATTTGCGTCGATTATCCCGGCCGCCACTTTACCGCCGCCCAATTCGGCCATCAAAGCCGCGGCCCGGTCAGCGGCACGAGCGCAGCCTACAGGATCAATCCCCCGCTCGAAACGAAAACTGGCCTCCGTAGACAGGCCCAGGGTCTTGGCTGTGCGGCGGATACTTACTGGGTTGAAATAAGCGCTTTCCAACAGCACGTCCGTGGTGCTGGGCAAGATTTCCGAATTCAGACCACCCATCACTCCAGCCAGGGCTACTGGTTTTTGTCCGTCGCAGATCATGAGCATCTCCGGTCCCATGATCCTTTCCTCGCCGTCCAGAGTGGTGAACCTCTCTCCCTCCCCGGCGGTCTTGACCACGATCCGGTGATCCGCAACCCGGTCCAGATCAAAAGCGTGCAGAGGCTGACCCATCTCCATCAAAACATAGTTGGTTATATCCACGATGTTGTTGATCGCCCTAATCCCCACGCCGGCCAGGCGATCTATCAGCCAGAAAGGTGAAGGCCCGATCGTAATCCCGTTAATGACCCGCACTACATAGCGGGGGCAATGATCGGGGGCCAAAATGTCTATTGAGGCCTGGTCTTCGACACTTGCCCTGGCTTCTTCGAGCTTTATTTCCGGGTATTTCAGTTTAGCGCCCACGATGCCCGCAGCTTCACGGGCCACTCCAAGTATATTTAAACAATCAGGCCGATTGGGAGTTATGTCGATCTCGAAAACCCAGTCGTCTAATCCCAGGACCTCTTTCATACCAGTGCCCAGGCGCGTGTTTTCAGGCAATGACATAATCCCGGAGGCGTCATCACCAACAAAAAGTTCGGCCGCTGAGCAGAGATTACCGGTTGAGAGAACACCGCGCAGGTCCACTTCTTTGACCGTTTCACCGTCCGGAAGCTCCGTGCCTACCAGGGCCAAGGCCGATATCATGCCCTCAGTTACATTCGGAGCCCCGCATACGACCTGGTATGACTCCTGATCGGTTTCAACCCGGCAAACTTTTAACACATCAGACCTGAGATGAGCTTCCACCTTGGCCACCCGGCATACCACTACCTTGTCCAGGTACTCGTACCGGTGGTAGAGGTTCTCTATTTCGAGGCCGGCCATGGTAAATTCATGGGCCAGATCCTGAGGAGATAACTCCAGGTCTACATAACTTTTAAGCCAGTTATACGTAGCTAACATGAATAAAACCTGAAACTTAGTAAACTAAAACTGCTTCAAAAAACGAAGATCGTTATCAAAGAATAGACGAGCGTCCTCAATCCCGTACTTAAGCATGGCCACTCGCTCCATGCCAACCCCGAAAGCGAATCCGGTTATTTCCTCCGGATCGTAATCCACGAATTTATACACCTCGGGGTCTACCATGCCCGAACCCAGGATTTCCAGCCACCCGGTAAAACCGCATGTTCTGCACCCCTTGCCGTGGCAGATTACACAACCGATGTCCACTTCGGCGCTCGGTTCGGTAAAGGGGAAAAAGCTTGGTCTGAAGCGCAAGGGAGTGTCCGGTGAAAAGAATTGATGAACAAAAGAGATCAAGACCCCCTTCAGGTCGCCAAAGGTGATCCCCTTGTCCACTACCAGACCCTCGATCTGGTGGAACATGGGCGTGTGGCTCACGTCCGAATCCCGGCGGAAAGTCTTTCCGGGAATTACCACCCAAACCGGCGGACGTTTCTTTTCCATGGTTCTGACCTGCATGGGCGAGGTGTGAGTCCTCAAGACGACGTTATCCGAGACGTAAAGCGTGTCCTGCATGTCGCGGGCCGGATGATCCTTGGGGAAATTGAGAGCCTCGAAATTGTAATAATCCAATTCGACTTCAGGCCCTTCAGCGATATCAAAACCCATACGCGAGAAGATATCCAAGATTTCATTTTCGACGCGGGTAATCGGATGCTGGTGGCCTAGACGATACGCCCGGCCGGGGAGGGTTATATCCAGACCAGCCGGCTCGATTTTACCAGCGGCCAGAGTGTCTGATCTTGCCTTAATTGCTTCTGAAAGCTCCTCCTTGACCCGATTAGCCACCAAGCCTGCCGCTGGCTTGTCTTCAGGCGCGACAGAGCCCATTCGCCTCATCAAGGCCGTTATCCGGCCTTTCTTACCCAGATACTTAATCCTGATATCTTCAGTTTCGGCGGAACTCGCGGCTTTGCCGATAGATTCAAGCGCCTCCCGGCCTAACTCGGTCAGGCTTGATTTAATATCATCAGACATGGATAGAAATCAGTTACTCAACTCGCGTTTTTGGCTACTTCAGCCAGCCGTGCAAAACCCTCACTGTCGTGGACGGCCATATCAGCCAGCATTTTTCGATCTACGTCCACCCGGGCTTCTTTCAGACCGTGCATCAATTTGGAATATGAAAGACCACATTCCCTGGCCGCGGCGTTGATCCGCATTATCCAGAGCCGGCGAAATTCGCGCTTTCTCTGTTTTCGATCCCGATAAGCGTACGCCCGGCTGCGTTCCACCACTTCACGGGCTGTCCGGTAAAGACGGCTCCGGCTGCCCTGGAAGCCCTTGGCGGCTTTGAGGTATTTTTTATGGCGCTGTTTAGTCTTGACACCGCCTTTTATCCTGGACATCTCTTAATTCCTCTCTTTGATTTAAACTGAGTATTTACAGATATGGTAAGAGCTTCTTGATTGTTGACTCATTAGTTTTATGGATCAAGCCGCTCTTACGAAGATTTCTTTTCCGTTTTGCGTTTTTACACGTGAACTTGTGGCCGGCATAGGCCTTGGACCGCGCTATTTTCCCATTGGACGTAGCTTTAAATCTTTTCGCGGCCCCTCGATTTGTTTTCATTTTAGGCATATATTTGCTCCCTCTTGGCCCTTAGCGGACCATCTCGCTTTAAATCCCGCCTTAAACAGGATTAAATCTCTAATTTTTTTACAAAAGACTATTTAGTGCCTGTCCGGAAATGGTTATTTTCTCCAATCTCATTGTCATGCTCAAATTATGAACTGTCACTTCGGCTTCGCCTGCAGTGTCTTTAGTCCTCGAAATACATACAGTATTCCTGCGGGTTAAATTCTCGCATTCCTCGATCTTGAAGAAAATACGGGCATTTATTTACCTTCGGTAAAAAATTACGAGCATTTCTTTTCCTTCGGAAAAAAATTACGAGCATTTCTTTTCCTTCGGAAAAAAATTATATCATTTCTGGACAGACACTATTTAGGGGCCAGGATCATGATCATATTTCGCCCTTCAAGCTTAGGCATCGATTCGACCACGCCGACATCCTCCACATCCAGGGCAATTCTCTCCAACAGCCCTCTACCCAGGTTGGCGTAAGCAATCTCCCGCCCGCGGAACATTAAGGAAACTTTTGTCTTGTTTTTCTGTCCCAGGAATTTCCTGATGTTCCGAAGCTTGAACTGGTAATCATGTTCTTCGGTCTTAGGCCGAATTTTCACTTCCTTAACCAGAATTACCGTCGCCTTTTTCTTGGATTCCTGCAGTTTCTTGCTCTGTTCATACTTGTACTTGCCGAAATCCATGATCCGGCAGACCGGCGGGTCCGAGTTTGAGGCCACTTCAACCAAGTCCAGACCAACTTCTTCCGCCGAACTTAAGGCCTCTTCGACGGGCACAATACCTGCCTGTTCGCCTTCAGAATCTATGAGCCTTATCATGGGGGCCTTTATGTGCTGGTTGATGTTTACCCTTTTGCCTGGATCCTTATACTTCTTAGCGATATCCTGTACCCTCCTTAAACTTTATCTGTGAATTGATAATACTCGCCAAGTGACCATCCCGTTACTATTTATATATACCACGCTTACCTCTAACTTGTTATAATTTATTCAAAAGAAGGACGGTGAGCCTCAGGAAGAACCCTGCTCAAAAATTCATCCACCGTCATAAATTTGAGATCCTCGCCTGACCTGGTACGCGGCGAAACGCCACCTTGTTCAATCTCTCTATCGCCTATTACCAACATGTAGGGTACTTTCATTAATTGAGCTTCCCTGATTTTGAATCCCAACTTTTCATTACGCAGGTCTGTTTCCACACGAAGCCCTTCCCGCCGGAGCCTATCGCGTACCTCCAGGGCAAAATCATCTCCGCGCCCGGTTACGGTCAGTATCACTGCCTGGACAGGGGCTAACCAGACCGGGAAGGCGCCCGCTACATGTTCGATAAGTACCCCGATAAAGCGTTCGATGGCCCCAAGTATAGTCCGGTGTATCATAACCGGCCGCGATTTTTGTCCGTCCGATCCGATATATGTAAGATCGAATCGCTCAGGCAGGGTGAAGTCGCACTGAATGGTGGCGCATTGCCAGCGCCGGTTGAGAGCGTCTTTCAGGTTAATATCTATCTTCGGACCGTAAAAGGCTCCATCCCCGGCATTGATTTCATAGGCCATTCCCATTTCATCCGTAGCCTGAATAAGAGCTTTGGTGGCTATTTCCCAGTCCTCGTCAGTTCCGATACTCTTTTCCGGACGGGTACTGATTTCGGTTTCGAAATCGAACCCAAAGGCACTCATGAAATCGACGACGAACTGGAGTACGCCCTTTATTTCATCATTCAACTGATCGGGTGTACATAGGATGTGGGCATCGTCCTGGGTAAACTGCCGGACTCGGGTCAATCCGTGAAGAACGCCTGACCTTTCGTGGCGGAGCACCGTACCGAGCTCAAAATACCGTAAGGGTAAATCCCGATAGCTTCTTAATTTCGACCGGTAGATCAGCATATGTGACAAGCAGTTCATGGGTTTGATCCCATAACTGACGCCGTCAACCTCGGTAAAATACATGTGCTCCCGATAGTTATCGAAGTGCCCTGAGGCTTGCCACATCTCCGTCTTGAGGATCTGCGGGCCGACTACGAGATGGTACCCTCTTCTAATATGTTCGGCTTTTTCGAAATCCTCGATCAGGGTTCTGAGTATAGCCCCATTTGGATGCCAGATCACCAGGCCAGCTCCGGCTTCCTCATGGATAGAAAAGAGGTCCAGCTCCTTTCCCAAGCGGCGATGGTCTCTTTTTTTGGCCTCTTCAAGAAGCTGAAGGTGTTTTTTCAACTCTTTTCGCGAGAAAAAAGCTGTACCGTAAATGCGCTGAAGCTGCTGACGTTTTTCGTCCCCGCGCCAGTAGGACCCGGACACGTCGAGAAGTTTAAAAGCCGGTACTTTGTCACTTGAAGCTAGATGGGGCCCTAGACAAAGGTCGATAAAGTCGCCCAGTTCGTATATGGAGACAACCTCGTCTTCAATGGCCTGAAGCAGTTCTACTTTGTAGGGTTCATCCATTTCTTCGAATAATCTGATGGCCTCGATTCGATCCATTGCTCGACGGGAAAACGGCAGGCCTTGTGAAATGATCTCCTTCATCCGGTCCTCGATCTTCGGCAGGTCTTCCGGTGTGAAGGCGGCTTCGTAATCAAAATCGTAATAAAATCCGGTTTCTATGGCCGGGCCTATAGTAACTTTCACTCCGGGAAAAAGCTGGCGTACCGCCTGAGCCATGATATGGCTGGTGGAATGCCTCAAAATCTCCAGAGCCAAGGGGTTTGAGCGAAGAATCGGGGAAAGCTCACCGCTCTCCTCCAGGGGAGCGCTTAGATCGATCCGGCGTCCGTTCAGATCAGCGGCGATCGCATCCCGGCCTGTATTTTGGGAGGCTAAAAAATCTTCTACCGAGGTACCTCTTGGGACCGCGACATCCTCGGTGTTTTTCAGTTTTATCTTTATTTCATCCATAATAAAAAATAAATTAAAGGCATCCCAGGTTTCGCCCCAAGATGCCTTTTTTAAAATAAAATCTTACTAGGTCAGGGCTTACTCCCTCTCCAGGAAATATAAATGGTAGGCACGAAGAGATTTGAACTCTTGACTTCCACCGTGTCAAGGTGGCGCTCTCCCCCTGAGCTACGCGCCTGGAAAAAAAATCATATCAAGCACTCAAAATACACGAGTACAAGGTGACCATTAACAGAAAGCCCGAGATAATGTCAAGGGAAAAGTCCTTGAAAATCGAGCAATAATCCATTTTTACCCCTGGAAATCCTTATAAATCAATCCATAAAAAATCTAATTATTCCCAGAATTTTGACACCTTCTCCTTCAGCTCATTTTTATCGTCATATGAAATCCTAAAAACATCAGGCTGCGACCTTAACCAGGTCATCTGGCGCTTGGCGTAACGCCTGGTCATTTTGATCATCTCGGCCCTGGCCTGGTCCAGGCTTACGATGCCGGCCAAAAAATCCACCACTTGCTTATATCCTATGGATTTCAAAGGCTTAAGGTCGGGAGTGTAACCTCGGTTCAGCAGACTTTGTACCTCCTCCACCAAACCCGCTTCAAACATTCGCTCCGTTCTAGCCTCGATACGACCGTAAAGCTCTTCACAAGGTAAAGTCAGGGCGTACAAAAGAACCTGGTATGGTTTTTCCGCCAGGCCGTGCTCGGTGTGAAAACTGGAAAGGGTACGGCCGGTAAGTTCAAAGACCTCCAACGCCCTGATAACCCTGAATAGATCGTGGGGATGCAGCCTGGCTGCTGTTTCCGGGTCTACTTGCGTCAGGCGATCGTGCAGATCCTCTTTCGAGGAATCCCGGGCCTCTTGCTTCAATCTGGCCCTGATGACTGCATCCGACCCGGGTCCTTTAAACAATCCCCTGATCAAACTGCGTACATAAAATCCTGTGCCTCCAACCACCAGTATAGGCACTCTTCTTTCATGAAGTTCATTAATCAGGGGCCGGGCTCTGGCTAAATAAGCGGCCACGTCGAATTCCTGGTCGGGATCTACCAGGTCTATCAGATGGTGGACCGCTTTCTCTCTATCCGATGAGGAAGGTTTAGCCGTCCCGATATCCAGATAGCGGTATACCTGCATTGAATCAGCGCTGACTATCTCAGCCCCGAATTTTAGGGCTAGACTTATAGCCAGAGAGGTCTTGCCGGCGCCGGTCGGTCCGGCCAGGACCACCACTTTCGGACGAGAAGGACCGTACTGGGTCAAGATCAAATCCGTTTAAACAATTTTTCTATTTCAGGAAGGGTGAGATGGAAAATGAACGGACGGCCGTGGGGACAATGGGTCGAGATTTTTGTCCGATTGAGGTCTTTGATCAGCCTGTCCATTTCCTCGAAGGTCAACTCATCTCCGGCCCGGACAGCCCCATGGCAGGCAATGCTCTGAAGCAGACTTTCCTCGATCTTTTTTATGCCCGCCGTTGGATTGGGGTCTTCAATACCGTCTATAATTTCACTCATTACTTTTTCGGGATCGCGGCCGGTAAGAACCGCGGGCAAAGATTTGAGTACAAAAGTGCTTCCTCCAAATGGGGCCAGTTCGAAGCCGAATTTTTCGAGACTGGGCAAAGTTTTTTCGAGACCCACGGCTTTTATGGGAGTCAACTCAAGGGTTACGGGCAGAAGCAGGGCCTGGCTGCCCAAGCTGCCCACTTCAAGCTCATCTTCGAGGTGGTCGAAAAGAATTCGTTCATGAGCCGCGTGCTGGTCCAGGATATATAGTCCGCCCGAACCCTGGGCCAGGATGTAAGTCTTAAAAAGCTGGCCGATGACCTTAAACCCAGATTCTGTAATACCGGATACCGGCCTTACCGCTGACGGCGAGACAGGTGATACTGGCGGGACAGGCTCCCATTTTTCACCTGTATCATTTTCTTTCCAAAGAGCGGTCTCGTTCACCAGTGGTCTTTGATGGGCCTGACCTGGAGGAATGTACTCGAATGAAGGCAGTGGCCGTGAAAAGCCCGAGGAGCTTGCCTCCGGCTGTAACGGGCCTGTTGTTTCGCCCAACGCCTGCCGGATGATTCCCACGGTCGAGTTTAAGACCTGGTTCGGCTGGCGGAACCGAACCTGGGTCTTGGTTGGATGCACGTTGACGTCAACAACTTCGGAAGGTATGGTCAGAAAAATAATCGCATAGGGATACCGGCCGCTCATCAGTCGGCCGTGGTAAGCGTCCATGACCGCCCTTGTCAGCAGACGGTCCATAACCGGACGGCCGTTTACGTACAAATATAATCCATTGGCCCTGCTCCGGTTAACCTGAGGCCGTCCTAGAAAACCGGTAACGGATATGTCCCCCTCGGCCCCCTCAAACGGAAACATGTTTCTGGCGGTTTCCCGGCCGAGAACCCGGGCGACTCTGGCTAAGGGTTCTTCACTGGGACTGGTGGACACCAGTTCCTGGGAATTGTGCCGGTAAATCATTCTCAGTTCCGGCTGTCCGAGGGCGTAGCGATGGGCCATTTCAACCAGGTGGGCGGCTTCGGTTTGAATGGTTTTTAAAAACTTCCGCCTGGCCGGGACGTTAAAAAACAAGTCTTGAACCTCAATTGTGGTTCCCCGGTCACGTGAGGCATCTTCTACCCCCAGCAGCTTTCCACCTGACAAGCGTACCCGGCGGCCGTGTCCGTCTGATTCCGAGGCAGAGGTTATGGTCATTCTGGACACGGAACCAATACTTGGCAGCGCCTCTCCTCTGAAACCCAAGGTAGCGATTCTCAATAGGTCGGTGTCCTCGGATATCTTACTGGTGGCATGGCGCTCGATGGCCAGAAGCAGATCGTCAGAGGCCATGCCTCGGCCGTTGTCCGAGACCATAATTTTTCTACGTCCTCCGGCCTCGGTATCCACCTCGATTCTGGTCGCGCCGGCATCTATGGAATTTTCGAGTAGCTCTTTCAAAACCGAAGCCGGCCGTTCCACCACCTCACCGGCGGCGATGCGGTTAATTAATTGATCGGATAATAATCTAATAGACGACATGCCGGAATACCCGCGGATATAATTTATATTCCTGTTCTTTTTCAGCAGAGTATAGCACAGGGTCTAAACACTTGCCAAGGCCGGGAGCGGATACTATAATGAGGCTGCATTGAGGGCCTTTTTCGGGTTCTTTTTAGCCTGGGGAAATGGCTGGGAGTGGGTTTTTCGTGGTTTAAAGCCTTCTTCCACTTAAACCGCGTCCAGCCTGCTCACCGGTATGAATACTTTACGCCGGGGGAAAGCCTGTGACCAGAAAAGAGGAGCTAATCCTCAAAGTGAGCAAAGAAATTGTTGTCAAATTTATCGAGACCGGCCGGATATTCCCGAGTTCCTTCGAGGAGATTTTTACTCAAGTAAATCAGGTCGTCCGGGATTCCGTGCGGGATGAGGACCAGAAAGACGGTTAGCCCGAATTATTCATGAAGAAATCCATAGAATGGCTTATAGATCAAGATATCAACTAGTTATATTAATTTTTTCCTGCAATTTAATTTGCACTCTGTATTTTAAAGGGCATTTTAATTTTTCATGAATTTCTTCACCAAAGGCGAGACCATATTTGCGTGTGAGCTTTGTCAGTGAGGATTTGCGGTATGAGGGTATACAGCTTCACCCTCACCTCCGCGCTCAAACACAAATCTGATCTCGTGAATAATCCGGGTTAGAATCGTCAGTATTTCACTTCCCGCAGACAGAGCCCATGGGCCGGCGCGGTAACCCCGGCCACAGATCGGTCCCTGGCTAGTAAAACAGCCTCAAATTCCTCAGGGGTTATTTTTGAACGCCCAACCTCCACCAATGTCCCCACAATAGCTCGGACCATATGGCGCAAAAAGCCGGTTCCTTCCAGGGTTATTCTGAGCCCGTTTTCGCGCTGTGCCTGAACCTCAGCCTTTATGATGCGCCTTACCGTGGTTTTCGGCGAACTGCCGACTGATCTGAAGCTCGCGAAATCATGCTCGCCATGAAGACATTTCAAGGCCATACCCATGGCCGTCAGATCGAGTTTGACCGGGATGCGCCAGGAACAATTCCGAAAACGGACTGAACGAACGGGATGTGTGTAAAGATCATAGGTATAGGTTTTGCTCAACGCGTGGTACCGGGCATGAAAATCAAGAGCCGCCTCCACCGCCGAAACTATGGCTATCCGGCTGGGCAGAAGAGCGTTACCCCCGCGCTGTATCTCTTCCGGTTCCAACCTGGATCCGGTAATAAAATGAGCCACCTGTCCTCGGGCATGTACGCCCGCGTCAGTTCGTCCGGCCGCTATAACGGTCACCTTTTCCTCCGTCAAGCGGCCGAGGGCTTCTTCTAGGTAGGCCTGAACGCTGGGCTGGTCCTTCTGCCGCTGCCAGCCCGCAAACCCCGTGCCGTCATACTCGAGCGTCAGCTTAATGTTGCGCCTCGGATCAGAGACCGCGCCTGGTGTCACGATTACACTTTTCCTCAGGGCCTCAACCCCAGACCCGTCAATCCTGTTTCTTCGGCCAGGCCCAACATGATATTCATGTTGCAGACCGCCTGGCCCGAGGCCCCCCGGGTCAGGTTATCGATGACCGATACTACCTTGACTGTCTGGGTCCTCTCATCCACGAAAACGCCGAGGTCGCAAAAATTAGTACCCCTCACGTCCAATGTATGCGGCAGTTCACCTGGCTGCCGGACCCTAACAAACATCTCGTCTTTATAAAACTTGGAGAAGACGGAAACCAGCTCGTCGGTGGAGCGGCTTCCAATTAGAGACGCGTACACCGTGCTCAAGATTCCCCTGGACATGGGGAGCAGATGAGGTGTGAAGCTGACCGCTACACTCTTCCCGGCCAATCCGCTCAGTTCCTGCTCGATTTCAGGGGTATGGCGGTGGCCGGTGACTTTGTAGGCCATAACGGAGTCATTAATTTCGCAAAACTGGGAAGTCAAGCTGGTTCCGCGACCGGCCCCGCTTACCCCGGACTTTGAATCGGCCACGATCCTGTCGCTGCCGATAATACCGCCGCTTAGCAGTGGAGCCAGGGCCAAAATAATACTGGTCGGGTAGCACCCGGGATTTCCAACCAACCGTGACGTCTTGATCTTTGATCGGTGAAGTTCGGGCAGACCATACACTGAATCATTCATAAGACCCGGCGCCGTGTGGGTTTGATACCATTCTTCGTATAACGCCGGGTCAGCGAATCTGAAGTCAGCGGACAGATCGACCACCCTCCCATCCTTTTCCAGCAGAGAAGGCACAATCTCCATGGCGGCTTTATGAGGGACCGCGGTGAAAAAGAAATCAGCTCTGTCGGTCAGAACATCGGGATCCGGTTCTTCAAAAACCAGATC
>SDBT01008255.1_pt1 | contig 17016 bp, 12 predicted proteins | sample 2277101 | NCBI WGS metagenome assembly SDBT01 (sample SAMN10404973, study PRJNA504765) | marine sediment metagenome | isolation source: marine sediment core GS10_PC15, 103 cmbsf | place: Arctic Ocean: Southern Knipovich Ridge | collected 2010
CCTCCTCTCGCGCAGGGGTAGTCCCGCCGAGATTATCAGGTCGTCCACGAGGCCGGCGAGTGCAAGAGGGGACCCCTGTGCCTGCCTGTACATCTTCACCGCGCCCGCGAAGTCGCGGAGATCCTCTTCGTATATCTTCCCGAGCCGGTAGCGGGCGAGTGCGCGCAGGCTCGCCGGGGGGTTCACCTCAATGGACTTCTCGAGGACCTCTATCGCCTGCCCGGTGTCTCCTTCCCCCCGGTAGCAGGCAGCCAGGCCGATCAAGAGCCCGGCGAAGCGCTGCCTGAGCGGCTCTTCCTCTATCCTCTCTTCGGGCAGCTGCGAGAGGCTGATGCCGTATTGCTCTTCGGCCCCGGAAACTGCTTCCCGGACAGCGGAGCGCGCCCTGCGGTAGTAGCGGGCTGCCTCTGGCCTGCCCGATGAGGAGAGATAGTCTGCGTACGTCTTGAGCCGCTCGCCCTTACCAAGATAGAGCCAGTTGTGCAGGGTCAGGCCCTTCCGGGTGCGGTTCCCCGTGCTTTCCGGGTCGATCCGCCCGGGTCCCGCGGAGACGTACAGCAGTGAAAGCACCGCTACTGCCAGCACCAGTACGGCTGCCGGGTGGCGGAAGAAGGTCATCGCTTCCCGGGGCGAAAGCCGCACGCGTTTCATGCAGGCGGGGCACATACCGGCCGTGCCGCGCGGGAGGAAACAACGGCTGCAGAGCAGCCGGCCGCAGCGGCGGCAGGCGCTGCAAGACGGCTCCCCGGGGTGATCGCGGCAGTGAAGGCCCGCGGTCTCGCCGGCGGTGTAAGTCCCCAGGAGATCGGTTATCGTTTCCATGCTCAAAAGTGTCTTCTTTCGCCGGGCCCGGGGCCCGGGCCCTTTCAGCGCACTGTGGACAGGGCGTGCAGTGCGTTGCCCTTAGGCTTGTGCCGTCTCGACGACGCGATGCTGGTGATGTGAAAAGATTCCTTGTTGGAGATCAGGAAGAAAGTGGCGCGGTCCGTGGCGAAGCTATGGACGGCTCCCTCGTGCCTGTGCTTCCAGAGGAGTTTTCCCCTCCTGGCATCGAGCGCCGTGATGCGGTTGAAGTGCGTGACGTCCAGGTCGAGGAGGCTGAAGAACCCTGTGGAAGCGATCACGAACAGCTTGCCTTCCGAGTACAGTACTTTGCCTCCCGCATTCTCGCATGTCCACACCGTGTCCCCGGTCTTCTCGTCGAGAGCGTGGATAACAGGCACCAGTTTGACGCCTGACTCGAGCTGTGAGTTCAACTGCCCGATCAGCTCGTTTGGGTCCAGCCCGGGCGTCCTGTGCTCGGGAAGCTTGATCTCCTTTGTCTCCTTCTCGTCCAGTTTCTTCTCGATGAAGCCTGATACGAAGACGAGCTCTTCACCGACCACCGGGTCGGAGATGATATCTCCCGCTTCCACGCTCCATACTTGCTTCCCGGTCTCGAGGTCCAGCGCGGTAAGCCTGTTTGCGCTGTCCCTGCAGTAGACCTTCCCCCCGGCTACGACCGGTTCCCAGAGGGCAGTTTCCCGGGGATGTCTCCAGACCTCCTGTCCCTGCTCGGATACCAGGTAGATCCTCTTCGCTGAAGCAAGCAGTATGCCTTGCTCCGTGGGCAGCACCAGGGTCGGGGAGAACTGGTCGCTCTCGAGCCGCAGCTCCCAGCGTCCCTTGCCGGTCGCGGAGTCCAGGGCAAGGAGGCGGTGCTGCTGCTTGCCGTCCTCCATCCCCTGCATGCTCAGGCAGATGAGGTCCCCGGCCGCTGCAAGGTGGCCCACGGCGGGCCTCATCTCGAGCGCGCGTGCCCACAACTCCTTTCCTCCGGCGCCGTCGAGCGCGTAGAGCGCCGACGCGGTCCTGACGAGCATCTTTGCACCGGCCTCCCCGGATGAAGCATCCGGGAACAGGATGTCCCGGTAGTCGAACCCATTGCTGCCCTGGAGTTCCTTCTCAGTCACCTCCTTGTAGAAGTCCTCGACGTAGTAGACGCGGCCGTCCCTGACCACGGGCTGCTGTCGGACCTTGCCTGCGAGGGGCTGCTTCCATGCCACCGAGCCGTCCGCGGTATTCACCCCGTAGAAGCCGGTCTCATCACGGATGATGCAGACCCCTGGTTCCACGACCGCGGGTCTTGCCTGGGATAGCTCCCCGTGCGCCTTGAACCTCCACCTTACGTCTCCGGAGGCCTTATCGAGGGCATACAGCGTAGCGTCCTCGCATCCCACGTACAGCGAATCGCGGGAAACCGTCATGGCGGACATCGGCCGGTCTTCATCCGGCCTGAACTCCCACACCTGTTTTCCCGCCCTGCTGGTCACTTTGAAGATGATGATACCCGCGACGACAGCGATCGCTGCCGGAAGGATGAAGCGGGTCACGATCCGGGTGCTGCGTTCCACCCTGCGCTCGACGGCATCGTATGCTGCCTGCTCCTCCGGAACTGCGAGCTGCTCGGTCTGCTCCTGAAGCTGCTGCTTGCACGCTTCACTGCAGAAGTACCCGTAAGTGCTGCGGCAGATGCTGCAAATGTCGCGGCCGCAGGAAGAGCACTGGCCGAATGCCCTTTCATGGGGGTGCTGGGAGCAGTACTTGACCTCTTTCATGGCAATCTATCCTCCATGATGCAACGCAGCTGCACGTGGTTCAGAGCCCATCCGGAGGTGACGCTTCCGGAATGAGGGTGATGTGGTCGATGCAGAAGTCGGCGCTTCCCAGGGCCCTGGCCCGGAACTCCAGCCCCTCTTGCCAGGAGCTCGTGGCGAAGCGAAGAGAGATGTCCTGGAAGGATGGGCCCGTATCCCAGGAGGCGAGTTCGTGTTCAGCGAGCACGCTGCTTCCCCTGTCGGAGGTCACCTCCAGCCGGAGGATGTCTCCCGCGTTTCCCGTAGGGCGCGCGCGGAGCCGGAACACCGCCTCGTAGCTGCCGGGCGGCACCGGGTAGTACGGGCCGCTGAGGAAAACATCGTCTTCGGACGCTTCCGCACGGTGATACAGGCAGTTGTCCGTCCTCTCAGAATTCCGGAAGTAGCGGTCGTCGAGTTCCTCGGTCTCAAAGCGGCGGGCCGCCAGCGACTCCAGGAGCGAAGTCACAGGCATCTCCTGCAGCTGGTCCTCCGTGACGGCTTTCTCGAGGTAAGCGGCAGCCCGGTCGGTGTCGCCGAGTGCGAGGAACATGCGGCCGATATCCCGCGGGTTCGTGGCGATCCTGACGAGGCAGTTGGACCTGCTGTCTCCATCTACTGTGACCCGGTAGTGGTTGCCCGTGAAGGGGTAGCAGCGCCGTGCGCGGAGTACGACTGCTCCGTGTCCGCCCGGGGAGACTGTCATCTCTCTTGCCCGTCCACCTGACAATGAGATTCTCAGTCTCGAAGGTTCCCATGCAGCCAGGCAGAAGACAGCTATTTCCTGCAGCTTCTCGCCGGAGACAAGGAACCGGACCATCTTCTTCTTGTTTCCGAGGACGTGCATGTCGAGAGGGGTCTTTCCGAAACCGTTGAGGTAGGCGTGCTCGTAACGTTGCCGCTCTCGGACGGGCAGTGACGCCAGGTACGGCGCCGGGTGGTCGCGCTCCGCCCGGGAGGATTCGTTCCCAGTCCAGTACACCCGGACGACGGGCTTATCCAGCGGTTTTCCGCCGAGGTCGAACTCTTTCAGGAGGAAGGCTGCATTCGGGGATCGCGGGTACATCCCGCTCGGCGCATTACTGCTGGTGACTACGAAGTCCACATTCTGAGCGACCAGCTCGTCCCACCGCGCACCATCGCTCTCGAAAGGCCCGTGTCTTTCGTAGATCAGACCGGCGTGGGCCGGGAAGTCCGCGTCCACCGCCACGCGGCTTCCCGGCGGTAGGTTTTCCGCCATCCAGGCTGCGGCATCCTCCAGTGTGTCCTGCTCGATGTACCGGTATATGTCTGCCGTATCCGGGTAGAGGGGCGAGCGGACGACCCGATTGTTCCTTCTCCTGCATGGTGGGCCCGGGTCCTCGTTGATCGATACGGCCCGCAGGACCATGAGGATGATGATCACCACCTGGAGCCGCATCCTTGCCTTGCCCAGAAAGACGATGGCCGTCGTGCCTGCCAGCAGGAACAGGGGGAAGCCGTACCAGCACATCGCTTCCTCATTGGAAAACGGCCGTGCCAGCCCTTCCAGCAGGGGCAGTACCGCGGGCAGGTAACCCGGCGGGTCGACGAACGCGTTGTCGAAGTGCGGCAGGTGGACGAGCATCAGTGCGAACTGGACGCAGGATACGAGACCTAGGAAGATGAACCACCACCTGCCCACCCGCCCGGCGCGGTCGAGCGCAAGGGCGGCCGGCGCGACCAGCAGGGGGATGACGACCACCATGAACCTGCCTGGCATGCTTGCTCCCCCGGAGTACCAGCGGGTGGTGCAAGAGGTCGCCAGCACCGAGAGAAGGAGTGCCAGCCCCACTGCCGCGGCTGCCCGGTGCTTGCGGTCCTTGAACAACACCCACAGAGCGGCCCCCATCAGCCAGCATGCGACCGGGATCGTGTAGAAGAGTCCCCGATGGGATGCGAGTGCCAGCCACGCTCCCTCCGGCATCGAGAAGAGAAGCACCCTGACGGGGTAAGAAGATGCCCCGTCGAACATGCGTGACTGGACAGCGTAGTACGCAAGGCATCCGGCCGCGTAAAGGATGACAAAAGCGGCGAGCCGCAACGGCGCTTGCTTCCCCGTGCGTCTCCTGAGAAGGCCCAGCAGCACGTACGCGGCGGCGCCCATGAGGCTCACGGGGATGAACCTGGTCTGAGCCCAGGGGAGAAACGCGGCACAGAGGACAGCGATGAGCAGGGAGCCCCACGGCCTGCGTTCCTGCATGAACACCGCTGCAAACATCCAGAGGGCCAGTGTCGCACCCAGTACCTCCGGCAGGCAGCGGGAGGAGTACACTCCCCACAGTGAACTGAAGGCGAAGAGAAGGATAGCCGTGAACGCCCAGCGAGTTCTCGCGCCTAGCAACCGGCAGCAGACGACCAGGGCCCCGCAGCCGAGCCCGGCGATGGCTCCGAGCATGATGTGCCTCACTGCTATCCCGTAGGGAAATATGGGAGCCAGCAGCAGGGAAAGGCCGAAGGAATGCCAGGAGTACCAGTGCCCGTCCCTGGAGGACGGGCTCACGTGGTTCTTCAAGGGCTCTTCGTCTTCCCCTACCTGGTTAAGGATGTCGAGATCATGGTCGTAATAGAGGCTCTGGGCCTGGGTGAGATAGTGGCCCTCGTCACCCGAGTGCTCTCCAACGGAGCGGGTGAAGTGCTGGCCGACAAGGCAATAGAACACGGTTGCGGCGAGCGACACCACGAGCATGGTCCTCGTCCCCAGCCGGATGAGGTCTATCCGCGGTCCGTAGAGCCGGAGCAAGCGCAGGAGCACGGTGGATACTATCGCCACCGGGACAAAGAAGAGGATGTTGCCGGCGACGGCCTGCGGCAGGAGCGGGCGGAGGAACGCGCCGAGGACGCAGACGGGAAGGAAAGCCAGGGGAGCCGCGGCTTCGAGTGATGGATGCCCGCCCCCCTGAATTGCAGCCCGTACTCTCAGATGAGACACCAGTGTGAGAAAGACGGCTGCCGCTGCCGAGGCAACGGACAGCAGCGGTCTTGTCCACACGACGAAGTCGCCGCTTCCAGGCGTGCAGAAGAGGATCCCGAGGATTTCGGCCCGCATGAGGACGGCTGCCGTGTAGATGATGCAGCCGGCGAGTGCAGTCCATGCACTGGCGGAGCTGCTGCCTTTTCCTGACCAGTCAGAACCTGGGTTTCGGATCACGTTGCTCCTGCTGCCGCTGGGGCTGCGCTTCGTCATGTAAGCCCGGCTCGCTACCACATCGGCGGTGCAGTGACGGCACCGCGCAATATCGCGCAAACTGACTATAGCATTCGCCCTCGAAGATAGTCAAGAATGCCGCCTTCGCCCGGTAGCTGTTCGCTTGACACCTGCACCGGGACCATTGAGAATGTCACAAAGCGCCGGCGGGCAGGGGCCGGTGCGGGGGGGGGCAAGGATGGACTACCTTCATCTCGGACTGCTTCTCGTTGCAGGGGCGGGGGCGGGATTCATAAACGTCAATGCCGGCGGCGGCTCCAGCCTGACGCTTCCCGTCCTCATATTCCTGGGTCTTGATGCGGCGACGGCGAACGGTACGAACCGTGTCGCGCTCATGGTGCAGAACATCTCCGCGGTCGGTTCCTTCCATAGGAGGAAGGTCCACGATTACGGTACAAGCCTGAAGCTGGCGCTCTTCACTCTTCCGGGGGCCGTCATCGGCGCGTGCGTGGCGACCCGGATCGACGGCGTCCTTTTCGAGCGGATCCTGGGAGTCGTTCTTGTCCTGGTCGTCGTCTCCATGCTCTTTTCGCACAAGTACAGGGACAGGTATGTCAGCGAGGCCGGCCGGAGGAACTGGCTGCTGTATCCCGCGCTGGTCGGGATAGGCTTCTACGGGGGGTTCATACAGGTCGGCGTGGGGTTCCTGTTCATGGCGGCCTTGTATCATCTTCTGAAGGTCGGTCTTGTGCGCGTCAATGCTCACAAGGTGTTTATCGTCTTCATCTACACGGTCCCGGCCCTCCTGGTGTTTGCGCTCACGGGCAACGTGAACTGGAAGTTCGGCCTGGTGCTCGCGGCCGGCAACGCCTTCGGAGCGTGGTGGGGCGCTCACGCGTCTGTAAGGGGAGGGGAAAAGGTCATCCGTATAGTCGCCGCGGTGGCTGTCACCATAATGGCGGTGAAGCTCTTCGGCCTTTTCCAGAGCGGGTGACCGGGATCCCACAAGCATCTTATTCACCGAAAGTCTTTATTGCGTTGAAAAAAAGCAGGGAATCGTGTAGATAGAAGTCATGAGGAGGTGGGGAAGTGCGTGGGCGGGCTGTATAGAGGAGAGAGAGGGGGGGGGCGTGAAAGCTGAGGAAATAAGGGAGATACAGCTTGATGACCTGGACACTGGCAAGTTCATAGAGGAAGAGGCCGGGGCTATCTCTGCGGCGGTCGGGGACGGTATTGCCATCAATGCGCTGTCGGGCGGGGTGGATTCCTCTGCGGTTACCCTGCTTGCACACCGGGCGCTCGGTGACAGGTTGAGAACGGTCTTCATCGACAGCGGCCTGATGCGCGAAGGGGAAGGGGAGTACATCGCTTCGGTGTTTGAGAAGCTGGGAGTGCGCATCGAGCTGGTCGATTCGGAAGAAGAGTTCCTGTCCGCGCTGAAAGGCATCACCGACCCGGAAGAGAAGCGTAACGCCATCACCGAGACGTTCTACAAGAACGTGTTCGGCCGGCTCGTGAGGGAGAGCGGGGGGAAGCATCTCCTGCAGGGCACGAACTATACGGACGTCGAAGAGACGGTGGCCGGCATCAAGCGGCAGCACAATATCCTCGAGCAGCTCGGCATCGACCCTGAAGAGGCCTACGGCTACAAGGTCCTGGAACCCCTCATCCGCCTGAGGAAGAGGGGCGTAAGGAGCGTCGGCAAGGCGCTGGGGCTGCCCGAGGAGATATACGCGAGGCCGCCCTTCCCGGGGCCGGCTCTCTCGGCGCGGGTGATCGGCGAAGCAACACGCGAGCGGCTGGCGCTCGTGAGGAAGGCGACAGTGATCGTCGAAGAGGAATTATGCTCGAGCGGCGCGTTCCAGTACCTGGCGATCCTGCACGAGGACCGGGTGACGGGGATTCGCGACGGGAAGCGGGATTTCGGATGCCAGATCGAAGTGCGCTGCTGGGAAAGTGAGGACGCCGTCACCGGGACTCCGACGCGCCTCCCCTTCGATACGCTGGAGAGGCTCGCCGACCGGATAACGGCGGAAGTGCCCTCGGTCGTCAGCGTCACCTATAACATCACAAAGAAACCGCCGTCGACCATAGAGGCGATCTGAACCTGTACCCGGCGCACACTCAGCCGGCAATTGGACAAGCTGGCTGCTTGCACAGGGATGGAGCACCTGACTTCGACGGGTGCTGCAGGCGGGTGTGGAGAACGGGCGTCCTCCAGGTAAACATCGCAGGGTAGACAGCACCCGGCAACTATTTCAGCAGCCCGCAGGCCAGACGATGGAGCTGTGCGTTTGCCAGTGCCAGGACCTTCTTCTTTACAACGCGCGAGTAGTACTCCCGTTCAGTCTTGGACAGTCTTTCGCGCTTCAGCTGCTTCAAAAACAGCTCCCTCTGCCTTGGAGAGAAGACCTGTGACATTGCGTATTGCAGACTGTATCCTTCCTTTAGTGAAACGAACTGGTCCAGTTTCGTCTGGGTGTCTCTGAAATACATCGCGAAGGTGTGCTTCAGTCGCACGCTCGACATCACATACGGGCCCACCTTGAAATCGGCTTCTCTCTTGAGCTTGTCTCGCAGGCGAGGAACGCGTTGTTGAGCCTGCTTCGGCAGCGAACTGTGGGTCCTGTCAGTCCATGCGAACCTCAGTTTGAGAGATTCATACAGGGCGAGGGACATGGCTGTCAATGAAGCCAGGTGAGACTTGTGGGAAGGCCTTGTCAGATGTCTCGCCACTTCCCTGTAGTCGAAAAGCCCCCTCTCGGCACTTGTGACAAGGAGAACCGGAAAACCTTCCCACAGACGCATCTCCTTGCTTCTGACAACGTCGGCCAGGGTCAGATTGGCATCTTGTGCCTCATCCGTCTCAAACAGCTGCAGGCCAAGGTCTGCAACACTACGCAGCAGATTGGAACGCTTCACGGAATCAGTCCCTCCCTTTCAAGGATTGCGCAGAAGTCCTCAAGGTTCTTGTTAACCTTGGACTCAAAGATGTCGTACCTTGCGGTCTCGTGATATCGTCTTCTGAGATGCTCGATACTGATCTCCTCCTGCTTGGCTCTGATCAGACTCAGGCAATCCGTCTGATCGACGGTGTCTCCCCTGAACAGCTTGCTGATTATGAGATCATAATAGTTCAGTACTCCCAGTTTGATTCGGTTGAGCTCTGTGACAGGAATATGGTTCCCCGCTTCAAGGGGGGATTCCAGCAACTCCGTTGTGAAGACCGTCTTTCCCCTGAATAACTCGAAGACAAAGCCACCCCGTTTCGCCCAGCCGTGTCCTGTCGGCTGTTGGTAGCCTATGCGCTGCAGGGCGTGGTCAGATAGTCGTGCTCCGAGATCTCCGGGACGAGCAGGTCTATGTCCTTGGTAGAATCTTTGACTCCCAAGAGTGTCAGCGCCGTGCCACCACAGGCAATGAGATGTATCTTCCTTGCGAGGAATCCATCCCATGCTGCGAGTTCCTGCATCAGGACTTCCTTGCCCAGGCGGTAGTTCATGGCCGTTTGTATCCATCCATACAATATCTTGTACGTATATCTACAATATATTGTATTAATATATCCAATACAAAGCCTGAGTTGTCAAGGCTAATTACTGGACCGCTGTGCTTGTCTCTGTGCTGGAGTGCTGTGGTTGAAGGCTCACCTCGAAGGAGCTGCCTGGGTGAACGCCCCGGTGGGAAGCCTTACTCTCCGGGGAGCACTTTGAAGAAGCCGGTTGTGTCCAGGTAGTCGAAGTCTATGGGCTTGGTCACGTACTCGTAGGCGCCCAGTTCCATGCACTTCCTGCCCTCGGCATCGTCCCATGCCGCGGTCACCATCGCTACCGGGATGTACCTGTCGAACGCCTTTATCTGTTTCAGGACTTCTATGCCGTCCATCCCGGGCATCAGGGTATCCACGAGCACGACTGCGGGCTTCTCTCCCCTGATGAGCTCCATTGCCTGCTTGCCCGACTCCGAGGTCACCACCCGGTAGCCCTTTGCCGACAGGCTGGCCGCGATGAGCTCCAGGTCCCCGGGCTCATCATCGACCGCGAGGATGTACTTCTTCTTTGCCTCTTCCGTCATCATCGCCTCCCTTCCGGAAACAGCTGCGTGGAACGTGGCAGGTCCGGCAGGACGGAACAACAGTCACTTGCCGGCTGTTAGTCCCAGGATGTAGTCCAGTGTCCGCTCCGCCAGGAGGAAGGTGCGGAGCCTGCGCAGCCCGCCCCCGGGCTCGAGCTCGGCGCGGAGCTGCCCGGGCGTCAGCGTGTACTCCACGGCCATTGTCTCGATGCGTTCATCCACGTCGCGCTCGTGCATCTCGATACCTTCCTGCCTGGCGATCTTGTTCAGTATGAGAAGCAGTCTTACGCGGTCTTCGGCCTCCCGGCGCTGTTCCTCATCCGGGGCATCGACTGGCTCAGCTTGGCCGGACTTCAATTCCTCTTCGGTCAGGGAACCGGGTACGGGCATGGGCGCGTTGTCGAGCAGGTAGCGGGAGAGCTGGTCCCTGGGGTCGCCGTCGCCGCCCGGGCGAAAGCTCCTGAAATCCGGCGTATCGAATTCCGGCGCCACGTCGAATTCCGTCTTGAACGACAGTCCATCGTCCTTGACCAGCTCGATCTCCGGGATCTCGACGAGTCCCACCAGCCCGAGGCCGTGCTCTTCGACGGCCTGGTGAAAAAGACGGCGTGCGCAGCGGTTCCCGGCTTCAGCGGCGAGCTCCTTGCCGAAACGGCGTTCTATGATCCCGACAGGGGCTTTGCCGGGACGAAACCCGGGGATGCCTGCCTGGCGGTATTCCGCGAGGGCTTCCTCGTAGTCTTCTTTGACCTCGTCCCAGCCGGCCCGGACTTCAAGGACCCGGCGGCACGGGCCTGTCTGCTTGAAAGTCGCTTCCATAGCGGGACCATCATAAGGGATACGGCCCGTTTGTTCAATGCGAAGGGTGATGAATCGACTTCGGCGGTATCATGCCTGCCGGCTGTTGCTATGCCGCAGGCTGCGGAGCAGATGGTTTCACCATGATGATGCGGAAGAACACTAACCCTGGGGTTGGCACAGAATCGGGGGCAAGCTCAAATGCTGGTGCACTGCGTTGACCTTTTCCATGGACTGTGCTAGCATTCGAGCCTGGGGCGTGCCTCCGTGGGACGCACAATGACGGTGGCAAGGATAAGTGCTGGAATAAGCTGCCGGGATAGATCGATAGGCTGACTCCGGATAGGCGATAATGTCGTGTGGCAGGTTGCCTCAGGTTGCCTCCCCGAGTCCTTCTGCTTGGAGTTTCTCATATCTTCCATAAGGGATGAGAGAGATCGTCCTTGTTGGCTTTAGTATGTCTCCCAAGACACTCCTGCCGAAATCAGGGAGTATAGCCAATAATAAGATTGAAGACTTTGGGGCCCGTTTGAATCATATAACTCAAGTCGCGATTGACAGTACAGCGGAGATGGAATCCCGCCTTGTCGCAATCTCGCCAGGTGCTTACTTGAATAGCCAGTTTTGTCTTCAGAAAGGCGACGAGTGTGTCTTTCTACTCGCGGGAAGTCCGGAGCTTGAGGTGGGAGAGAAGAGATACTTAGCAGGACTAAGTGTAGCCCACAGAAAATAAGCAGCAATGATGACCGCTCACAAGGATAAAGGTAATGGTTGCCGGGAACGAGGGTAACAGGACGAACGAATTCAAGATTGGCCATGCTCAACCGGACAAAGTCACAAAGAAGCTCAAATCGGGTCCTGGGATTCGCGCCATGCTGCGGGTGCCGATGAGGAAGGTACGGGGATACCGACGAGCGCATGTACTGTTCCTAGTCGCCATCGCATTGTTCGCCTCATTCCTCATCGTCTTCGGTCGTCGTCTCTCTCTTTCGGAACAGCCCTGGTATCGACCACAGGCCAGGATCCTTCCCGGGACGGACGACACCGTGGATCGGGCCCATGTGGTAGCAGCCCTGCATCACGCGGTCGATGTGCGCCAGTTCGAGTGCGCGAGTTTCCTGAACTCCCTTCTGGCACAGGAGGCCTTGCAACGCTCCTTGCGAGTCCTCAAGGCCTGGGAACAGCTGCGGGATCCCGAAACGGGCCTTGTGCCAGAGGCCATTCACCCCTGGCAGCCCTACTGGAGCACGAATAATGCCGCTGCCGACCTCTTTCCTTTCCTGCTGCTTGCCGGCCACTACGTCGACAGGGATAACCGTGACATATGGGTCGAGGCGATTGCGACGGAGAGGAAGATCTGCGGACCCATGCCATGCTACATATACTTTAAGCCCACCAGGGTGAAGTCGAAACCGTCGCAGGATGTGTTGTCTCATGCTTCTGAATATGCCAAGGATGGTCTGCTGGCTATCACGGAGCGTCTTGGCAAGGGCCCCTGGCTGGAGAGAATGGAAGAGGTCATGGGGATACTCATCGATGCCGCCGACGTCGAGACGTCGATGGGCAATATCTGCTCTATTGACTGTGAAGTCAATGGTGAGATGCTTCAGGTGCTGACGCGGCTCTACTGGTTGACAGGACGGGATGAGTACCTGGAGATGGCAGAGCGCATTGGAAGAGCCTACCTGTTCGAGGTGCTTCCCGCCAACAACAATCTGCCCTGCGAGTACTTTGATTTCGCCGAGAGCCGCCCTGTCGTTCCCGAGGTGAGGCTGCGTGACCATGGCAACGAGGTCATCGTGGGGCTGGCGGAGCTCTACTTCCTGGAAAAGATGAAAGGGCGTCCTGAGGCAGCCGTTTTCCGAGAGCCCATCAAAGGGCTCCTGGATCTCCTGCTCGAGGTGGGTCGGACAGAGGACGGCCTCTGGTACAGTCGCATCGATACGAGTTCCTATGAGGTGCTGGACGACCGGGTGATAGATGCCTGGGGCTATCTCCTGACTGCGTATCGGATATTTGACCTCGCTGAGGGCAGCGACACGTACGGACCGGAGATCAAACGGGCGATGCTGGCCGCTGAGTCCCGGAAATCCTTCAGCTGGGAAGGAACGCACGACCAGGACGGATATGCGGATGCAATCGAGTCGATGCTGTACATGCTGCCAACGTTCGACATCCCCGAGTGCCACCTATGGGTCGATGAAGAGATCGCGAACCTTTTCAGCAAACAGAGAAGCTCGGGTATAATCGACAGGAATTATCTCGCCGGAAACTTCGTCCGGACCGCTTTGTTGTACGCCAAGTACAAGACCCAGGGGATCATGGCTGACCGCTGGCGGGAGGATCTTCGCCTTGGTGCGGTTCGCGATAAGCGCAAGGGCGAACTCTACGTATGCCTGAGTGCCAGCTCTGACTGGGAAGGAGTCCTGATGTTCGATCCGCCCAGACATCGCACGATATGGAAGCTGCCCTTTGAATACCCGCGTCTTAACGGTGCGCCTGAATGGTTTACCGTTGTACCTGATGCGACCTACAGGGTAATCGATCTGGAGACCGGAGAAAAGTCGCTCCACGCCGGGCGCACGCTTGCCCGGGGCATGCCGGTACGCCTGAGTGGAGCGAACCCCTCGTTGTTCCTGAAGGTGACCATGGTAAGAGGGGGCGACTCCTGAGCCTGCTTGTGCTGGTGTTTGCCAGAGTACTGCGGGAGACTCTCCCACTAATGCCTGTATGGTACAGCCCGGATTGCACCTATGCCTGGGAAGGGGTCGATCTTGGGTCGAGAGTGAGCGTATCACGCTTGTGAAGACGAAGAGCGGCAAGCACCGTGGTGCGTCCGTGAATCAAACCTTGACAGAGGTGCTGGAGGGACTTAAACTTTTCTTCCGGAGCAGGTATGTGTTCCCGGATGACAATGGGAACCCGTACGGTCACTTGACATAAGAACACTTGAGGCAGTCAGAAAGCTGGATCTGCAGCCAGACGGACACCCGAGAGGCGATTCAGGGGCTGTGGCCCGAACACCACAAGTTGCAAGTTCTAGAATCACAACGCGGTGCCGAGATAGCTCAGGTGGTAGAGCGCGGGATTGAAAATCCCGGCGTCCCCAGTTCGACTCTGGGTCTCGGCACCAGTTCTTTATTCCCATCCTGGCATGCGGGGCGATATCCTCAAGTGGCGGGGGAGGGGCAGAACGATATGGCGAAAGTCACTGCGATTTCATCCCTGGGGTGGGCTCATTATACCCTCTATGAAGCATTGCCGAGAATGGCCGCGCGCGGATTCAAACGGATAGAGATCGCGAGCTTCTGGTCCTATTGCTTTCACTTCAATTTCGGCAGCCCGGAGCCACAGGAGCTCATCAGGATGCTGGATGACCTCGGCCTGGAGCCGGTCTGCTTGAATTTCTCCGCCGGCATGCTTCCTGCCTGGGCGTCGGGGAAGATCGATGAGTTCGTCCGGGAGTGGACGAGGAAGATCCCCCATCTCAGCGAAGCCGGCATCCCCATGATGACCATGAACTTCGGAACCCGTAATGACCGCGACGACCAGGAAGCACAGCTGTCAAATGCGGTGAAGGCGTTCGACCGGGTGGGGGAGATCGCTTCGAAGCACGGCGTGCGCATGCTTCTGGAGGTACCGCACCTGTACGGTATCATGCCCCGGCCAGAAGATGTGTTGTGGGTGTTCGAGCATCTGGAGAGTCCGAATATCGGTGCGCTGATCGATTCGAGCCATTGGGGGATCATCGGTTACGATATGGATGCGTTCCTGTCTGCATTGGGGGATCGTCTCTGGCATGTTCACCTGCGCGACTCCAGGGGACTGGATACCGCCGACGGCAAGCAAGAACTGGAACTCACCCCCGGCTCCGGTGAGGTGGATTTCGGAAAGCTTGCCCTGGCCCTGGACAGTGCCGGCTACCGGGGCGACGTTACTACCGAGTTGGAGTACCGTGATGTGACTCTGGATGCTATTGAACGGGAATACGACTCGGGACTGCAGCACCTCAAGAGTGTTGGCTGGGAGCTGCCTGCAGGGGTAAGAACAGACCTGTCAGTGACGGGATAACGACCTCTTCGCGGCGAGCGCTAATATCGACGCGCTGCTGATGCTTGTCATGCTGCTGCGAGCGGTGTGGGCGAAGCGGTGCTTCTCCTTTCTATCTCCTCTATCAGCTTGTGGAAGATGAAGTGGTGAAAGGGGAGACAGACATACCAGTAGGCTTTTCCCAGAAAAGAGTGAGTGTCATAGTAAGCGACTACCGACAGTCTCCTCCGGCCTGCACCATCCTTTATGCTGAACTCCAGCCATGCCTTGCCCGGGAGTTTCATCTCTGCGCGTAAGAGAAGCCTCTCATCCTCTTTCAGGTCTTCAACGCGCCAGAAGTCTATCACATCGTTGATCCTCAGGTGGGAACGGCGCTTTCTCCCCCGCGACGTTCCCACGCCCATCAGGATGCTGTCCACCATGCCCCTCGCTCTCCATATCCAGTTGTTGTGGAACCAGCCTTCACGACCGCCGATGGTGCATAACGAGCGAAACAGGGAGGACGACTCCTTTTCCGTTGCAAGGGTGTACTCCGTTGAGAATGTGACCCTGCCCTCGAGCTCGTGAAGCTTCATGGCCAGCTCGTGAGCAGGAGGGTAGGCATCCGACCATCGGGTGGAGACGTCGTCCTGCTCCTCCCGGGAAAGCGCTCTTACTACCGCTTCCCTGTAAGAGGTGGGGATGAAAGGCAGGAAGTCCTTGATGGACTCGTCAAGACATACGACCTCGTTTTCCAGTCCTTGCATCAAGCACTGGGTTATGGGGTGCGGCACGGGCGTCACGAGGCTTCCGAGATAGGCATAGAGCCTGATATCGGAAACGGGGAAGGGGACGAAGGCCGTCTTCTTGTTGAGAAGACTGGCAACGGTCTTGAGCATGTCTTCATATGTCAGGACATCCCTCCCCCCGATATCAAAGCTCTTTCCCGAGGTCCCGGGGACTTCCAGGACGCCGACAAGATACTTGATCACATCGCGGATGGAAATGGGCTGGCAGTTGTTCTTTGCCCAGCGCGGGACGAGGATGATGCGAAGTCTTCTCACGAGGTGTTGAATGATCTCGTAGGAGGCGCTGCCGGAACCGATGATGGTCGCTGCCCGCAGGACAGTCACCGGGACTGTGCCCTTTTTCAGTTCTCTTGCCACCTCCATGCGGTTACGGAGGTGAGAAGAGAGGGGGCTCCTGATGTCGCCCAGGCCGCCGAGATAGATGATCCTCTTGATCCCCTGCGCCCCGGCAGCCATCCTGAACGCGGCTGCTGCTTTCATGTCGGTGACTTCGAATTTCCTGGGACCAAGGTGCAGGGAGTGGATCAGGTAGTATGCGGTATCGACGTCTTCCAGGGCGGGTCGAAGCCGTTCGATGTCAAGGGCGTCGGCGACCACCACCCTTGCTTCGGGCCATCGATCCTCGTACACGGAAGGGGTGCCCCTCACCATGACTCTCACCCTGTACCCGCGCGCCAGCAGTTCAGGGACCAGCCTGCCGCCGATATATCCCGAGGCCCCCGTGACCAGGACGGTGCCCATTTCCCGGAGAGGTCTCGATGGCAAGTCGTGGCAGAAGAGGTCTTTCGCGACAGGGGTCATGCCTCGAGTCCCACCTTGAGGCAGCCGTTCATGATGGGGAGCAGTTCGTTGAAGACAGCCATCGTGGCATCCACCACGGCCGGGCCGCGAGTGCGCCGCAATTCATCTTCAAGCATGGGATAGTAGAGCGAGACCACGGTCCATCCGCTGGCGGGTCTTCGGCGGATCTCGGACAGGATGCTCCCCGGGCCGCGGAACCGCGCGCCCGCGAAGACGACACGGTCGTCGCCGAAGCCGACTGCCAGCTCGAAGCCGTCCTTGCGGATAAGGTGTGAGAGCGCGGCGCGAAACTGCGTGTCGTGAGCGAGCCGGCGAGTGAACCGGTGCCAGTCCCACTGGCGACTGCGTACGAACCGGGGGTCGCTGTCCTTCTGGTGCCCGCTCTCCAAGAAGATGCCGGCCTGGAAGAGGCGCTTGTCCTGGTCCACGGAGATAAAGTACTTCGCGGAGGCGAAGTGACCGGATCCCCCGATGTTCTTCTCGCGCCAGTTGCCTTCCGGTACGAACCACACGTACTGCCAGTATACTCCGCGGCCCCACCGGTCGATAAGGAAACGCTCTCTGAAGCGCTCTTTCAGTCGCTGCTTGAGGATCCAGGTGATGCGCTCGTGTTCTTCAAGGTGGCCTACGCGGATGCCCCGGTCCATATCGAGCCAGTCTGTCCGGAAAGCTGACCCCGGACGGGACCGGGATGCCTCCGGGGCAGTCCGGCTCAGTGGGAGCC
>SDBT01008256.1_pt1 | contig 17016 bp, 9 predicted proteins | sample 2277101 | NCBI WGS metagenome assembly SDBT01 (sample SAMN10404973, study PRJNA504765) | marine sediment metagenome | isolation source: marine sediment core GS10_PC15, 103 cmbsf | place: Arctic Ocean: Southern Knipovich Ridge | collected 2010
AGTGATGGTATGGGTGTTGCTTTCCACAACAAACTGTCCTTGTATTTCAACTTTACCTGCTTTGTAGTGCAAGCTAGGTACGGTGTAATCACCAGAACCAAGATAAAATCGGAGGTAGAGATTAGTCCCAAAATTACCAGTATCCGGATCACTTAAAGTGATTGTAGGAGTAGGATCACTGTATAACCTAAAGATAGAATCAGTTACATCTACCCCTTCCAATAATCCACTGCTACCGATTGTAAGTGTTTGACCAGCATTTGTAAAGCTTGTCGTCTTTCCGTCACCAACTGTAAAGGTACCGTTTACGGTAAAGTTAGCACCATAGACATACATTCCGACATTATCTGCCATAGCTCCATCTATTAAGACATCGCCATAGGCATACACTCTTGGACTAACGTTTGAAGTAATGGATTTTCCTGAATTAACTGTTAGATTATATAATAACAAAGTTGACTTTGTGCCTGATATAGTTTTTCCAACACCGTTAAAGACGAATGTGCTTGTATCTCTTGTAACGCTTGAAACGGCAGCGGCGGAAAGGTTGCCATCAAGAGTATGAGTATAGTTTCCTAGATTTAAGTCTCCGTCTGTAAGAGTAAGATCGCCATCAATATCTAATCCAAGAGTCCCAGCAATAATAATATCATCAGAATCACTTCCGCCAGTGTTATTGATGATTAGGTTATTGAAAGTGTTGCTGACTGTACTAGCATTTGTGGTAATCGTTTGATCAGCATTGTCATCATTAAATTCTACTGTCGATGATCCTTTGGTAAAGGTATCGTAGTTCGTCCAGTTACCACTGACATTGATTGATGGGGAGCCGGTTGCATCCAATTTGTTGTTATCCGCAACCATTGATGAATTAATGACAACATTACCATTGACCGTAATTGTTGAATTATTAGTAATAAGCTGCCCATATTTTCTATTATCTCCTGATGAACCAATATTAAGCCCTGTTGTTATTACAGAGTAATTATCTCCAGCTGAAGTATTTAGGGCGCTTGTCTGAAATATATTTTCACCATACATAGATAAAGCTGATGTTACTAAATTATCTGTCAATGTGAAAGTACACGAACCAGATAAATAAAAATCGACATAAGTACCCCCATCCAAGGTAATAGCTCCACTGCCGTAAATATATAATGGAGCTGTTATAGTTGCTCCATTATTGATAAGTGGCCTCGAAGCAGCTTTATCTAGATTAACATAAACTGATCCAGCAGTACGTTCTAATGTTCCAGTACCAAGAGTCAACTGATTTTGTATTCCAATATTATCACCAAAAATCGTGGTGATTTTTGTATCAGCAGCTGCTGTCAGGTCATAAAATTGTTTCGTGCTACCAAATCCTCCAGGTTTAACTGTTCCTGTTTCATTGAAAATAACCATACTCGTCCCACAATCAATAGTACCAGTTAAATTAGTCCAATCTCCCCCGATTGTTATTGTAGAATCATTTGCAGTTAACGTCCCTTCAATCGTCACATCAACACAAGTAATATCATAGTCATTAGCAGCCGTGGTATCTAAGGTAGAATTGGCATTAATAGTAAGATTACCAGACATAGCATTACCAACAGTAAGATCACCAGTGAGAGAAAATATATCTAACCCTGGAGATGTGAGTGTTAAATTATGATAGGCAACAGTAGTTATGTTAGTGCCTATACCTGCGCCTGTATAGTTTACAGTCGAACCAGTGCCTTTGTTAAAGGTCCCATTAACAACTAAAGGTGTAATAACGCCATCTATCTCAAGAGTATAGCTTCCGGGTCCAAGGTTTAGTTCATCATCTGCTTCAATAGTAATATAGGTTGCTTTGGCGGATGAGCCAAGAGTTAAGACTGCCGCTGTACCATCTATAGTAATTGTCCCTAAGTCTCTTTTAGAAGAACCAGCATCTGTCCAATTACCTGTACCGTCAAAAGTAAGTGTCCCTGCTCCTCTGGTAAAGGAGCCATTTGTAGCATGGGTGAATTCTATGCCTCCTCCAATGGTGGTATTAAAAGCACCAGGGATAAGCTCTCCATTAATAATAGTAAGTTTTCCATCTATATCTAAGTCTAATGTACCTGTAACAGTAATATTGTCAGAGGCGCCGCCGGTATTATTAATAGTTAGATTATTAAAAGTGTTATCGACAGTATTGGCGTCTGTGGTGATGGTTCTATTGGTAATGCTGTTCATCGTGACTGTGGAGTTACCTGCCGTGAAAGTGTCATAATTATACCATTCAGTTTCCATAGAAATATTAATGGTGTAGGTATCATCAGCATCAACAATGTTTTTACTGCCAACATCCGAATTCTCAATATGAAAGGAACCACCAGATGTAACTGTTGAGTCACTGGAAGCTGAAGTATTTATTAAATTTCCATAACGAGTGTTGTCGCTCGATCCAACAGTAAAATTAGATGTAGCTGTAATATCGTATCCATCAAGATCAATAGTATTAGTAGTACCGGCAGTGCCATTCATACCAAAATAATCACATTCTATATTGTCAGCTAGTTTATAGGTTCTACCACCAGTTGAACCTGTAATCCCGTAATAAAATGTACCCCCAGGAATAGTGGCATAGGTTCCAGTAAAGAGAACTCTGCCACCTATCATAGTGGCGCCATTGGAGGCAATCGGGGTGATGGATCCTGGCAATGATATTCCTTGACCAGTTGTTAAAGTACCAGTAGCATCTCCAAATAAGGTAAGAGTGCCGGTAATCCCACCGTAGTTTACCCAAGTAACAGCATTACCCGTATAGGCAGTTTTTAAATGATAAAAGTGATTATTCCAGCTTTTAGTGGTGATAGTTCCGCTGCCAGTGATCTCAACAGTTGAAGCTCCTTCTGAAATTGAAGTTGCTCCACTAGAATCCCAATTGCCACTAACAGTAATTGTCGAATTATTCAAAGTAAAAGTACCATTGATAGTGATATTAGTGGCATTAATACTCCGGTTGCTGCCGGTGGTGTTAAGTTCCGTACTGGCATCAATTGTGATTGCTTCTGTTGTTAAGTTATCTTGAAGATCAATATCGGTTGAGGCAACCGAGGTTTGGAAGTCTCCTAAGTCATCTCCATCAGAAGTTAAGGTTTTAACTGCTCCGCCATCCATTTTAACAAGACTTCTCATAGTTGGAATTGTGCATTTAGTAAAAACTCCTCCACTTATTGTAAAATTACCCTCACTGCTTACGATCGTACCGTCTTCTTCATAACCTCCAGCAGGAGCATCAGTTGCATCAAGTGTACCCTCTATAAGAATACCTCCAGTACCTATATCAACTTCATAGCCCATGGCATAGAAGGTATCACCAGCTAAAATAGTTAAAGAATCAGCTGCAAAGTCAGCATTCAAGGTAACATCACCGGGAGAAGCCCCAATTTGGACTAAACCTAAGTTTTGGGGGGTAGTTGGGCCTGAAAATGTTGGGGTGGTACCAGAACCTTGAAGGATAAGGGTTGAAGTACCGCTGCCTTTAGTAAAGGTGGCGTCAGAAGCAGCAATTGTAAAGTCTCCTTTGACAGTAAAGTTTCTATCTGCTCCCTGCTGGAAGATGCCCGCGGCAAGATCAAAGTCTTCGTTAACCGTAATTGCTCCAGGGATAGTGAAAGTGCCGCTTGAGCCATTAATTTTTAGAATATGATAAGTCCAGTTTTGAATATCTCTTGTGCTGGAAGTAGCCGTATATTCAACTACACCAGAATCAACGTCATTGGTTAAAGAGACGGTTGTTTCATCGCCGGTTAATTTTAGAGTTCCATTATTAGTAAATGTACTGGTGACTGTTAGGTCATGACCATTAAGGTCGAGGATTTTGTCAGAGGCAATAGTTAATGTGCCGCTGGCAGTTAAATCTGCTCCCATAGTTAAGCTTTGGCCGGTTAAGCTCATGGCGGTAGTCGCTGTGATAGTATTGGCCCCCTGGGTAATCGTTCCTGTATAATCAGTATCAAAGGTTAAAGTAGCAACATTGACGGCAGTATCGATAGTTAGAGCGCCATTGTGAGTGCTGCTAGCATTGTCAAAAATGGCGGTATCGCCGGCCACCGGCACGCTTTCTCCGCCTGCTCCGCCTGAACTATCTGACCAATTAGCCGTATCATTCCAAGTTCCGCCATCATTATCAATCCAGTAGCGGGTGAAGGGGCCAGCTGCCTCCGCCGTAATCGAGAGGTAGGGGCGGTGGGCTTCGGTGGTGAATTCCTGCGAGTAGAAAGTTGCCTCCTCTGCCACGTCGCCTGGTGGCGGCGTTCCTGATACGTCATCGTCCGATAGTAAAGCATATTGAGTCTTTGTAGCTCCCTTCTCTACCCAGGTAGTATCAAGGTTAGACGAAGCATAGGGCTGGTATAAGTTAAGGCCAGACGTGTTTTGCCAATCGGCATCATAATCACTTGCAAGCGCCCCGTCATAGTTGGCTTCCTGGTTACCCGCATCTATAGGCGATGCCCACTGGTATTTGTGAACCCGCACGGTGAAGGAATATAAATCACTGCTTCTATTCATTAGTGTAAGATAGAGATTCGCCTGTGATACAGTGGCCGCATCATCTATCCCCGAAGTGTCAAACTCGAGATAGCCGCGCCGTACCCAGTATTCAGATCCGTAGTCATAGTCTTCTTGACCCACTGTGAAAATAGTAGTGCCTGTGGAGAAGGCAGCAGCTGTCGAACGTGCAGTAGCATAACTAGAGCTATCACCATATATTATCCCATCCGTCGTCTCACCATAATAGGTATCCGGGTCGATGGTGACGGGATATTGGGCGGTTTTCAGCCAGGAATAAGGAAAAGAGACAGTCAGATTAAGTTTTTTGCCGTTTGTTTGAAGATTGAGTGTGCCATCAATTCCTTTTTCTTCTCCTTGACTATCCCAGGCCCTTGGTGAGCTCATACTCCAAATGGTTTTATTATCTTTTTGAAACTCAATTGTTTTGGCAGAGAGACTGATCTTTTTTCGATCCCAGAGCTGGCCGTCAATTAAAATGTCTAAGTCTTTATCTAATTCATATTCCATCCCCAACGCCAAAGATGGCTCTTCACCCTCTAGGATATCTTGATTTGGGGCGGTGATTTCTCCAAGCACTGATTGTAATGCTTGGGTTTGAGTAGGAGTAGGAGTTGGTGTCAATGAAGCTGTTTCAGTTGGCGTGGGTGAGATTGTTTCACTTGGTGTGGGTAAACTTTCTTCAGCCGGCGTTGGTGTTTCTGAAGAAGTTGGTGACGGCTCTGGCGTGGGCTCAATATCTCCTAAAGCCGGAATAACTAATTTTTTGCTTAGACTGTTGTCACGAGTCTCATAATTAAGATCCAAACCTTCTCCGTAAGCATCAGGATAATTAATTCTATTATTTGCAACCTGACCTTCTACAGCTTGAGGAGTAGAAATAATTTGTTCGTCACCATCTTTATTCGTCCAAGCCAGATTCCCTAAGGTGACTGAAAAACCTTCACCATCTTTTGACACATGGACAATTTTTTTATCATTAAAGGCCTTTTTGAATTTTGCTTGGTAGATGGACTTTTCCATTTTAAAGTCAGCGTCACCAGTTGCCGGCTCTATTTGAGTATCTATCTCCTCCCATTTATCTTGCTTTTTATAGTGCATTGGCCCGCTGCTGATAATATATTGCTGTGTGCCGTCTTTATTATCAAAAACCTTCTGATTTTCGGTCCGCTTGGAAACCATTTCAGTCGCATCTTTTTTCACGGATGGATAAATTGCCGAATAATCTTTTCCTACTTGAATAGGTTCACGATATAAGGCGGGTGCCACTTGGGTTATACCTACAATCGTCGCAATAGAAAATATTATTAAGATTATCCAATGCGATTTGAGAGCATAAGGTTTTAAATGCCAATTATAGTACCAACGGGAGTTCATACGAAAATAATTATGCCAACTTGACATAGCAGGCACAGAAGTTCGGGTAGATTTTTGAATATTATTAATTCTTTGATCAATTTGCTCTATTTCATGAGTATGATCTTGTTTTTCATCTTTCAATTGACCAATTTTATTTTGATCCTTCTTTGGTAATGGATTTTTCTTATTAGAAACCTTAGAAGAATCACGAGTATCTTCGTTTGTCATATTTCCCCTCTTTTTTCATGATACATTAAAACAAATATCAAGACAAGTTATGTAAATTTCAAATTATTTACTAATTTTTGACCAAGAGAACATATCAACCAACACCTAACAATCCCTCTTTTCAGAGCTTCAATATCTTCTATTATACCATAAAATAACCTAAAAATCAAGGGTATAATAAAAAAAATAGGACAATTTAAGAGAGTTTCTCAAATAAAAAGTTTTTTAGGTCAGTTATTGCAATTCTCTCCTGCTTCATAGTATCACGATCTCTAACGGTGACTTTTTTATCTTTTAAGGTTTCAAAATCGATTGTAATACAGAAAGGAGTTCCAATTTCATCCTGCCGGCGGTAACGTCGGCCGATTGAACCTGTTTCATCATATTCTATATCTTTCCAACACTTCGCAAGCTCAGTGTAAACTTCTTGGGCTTCTTTAGATAGTTTCTTGACTAATGGAAAAATCGCAATTTTAACAGGTGCTAAACTTGGTTTAAAATGAAGAGTAATTTCTTTTTCTGTTACAGCTTCAGTTGTGGTTGTTCGAGCTTCAGTTTCCTCAAAAGCATCACAAATTACAGCCAACATCAACCGCTCAATTCCCAAAGTTGGTTCAATGACATAGGGCCAATATTTTTCTTTTGTTTCCTCGCTAAAGTATTTTAGGTCTTTACCTGATTTTTCTTCATGTGATTTGAGATCAAAATCTGTTCGATTGGCAACCCCAGCCAATTCTTTCTCCCCGAAAGGAAACAGATAGTTTAAATCAATTGTTTTCTTGGAATAATGAGATAAAGATTCTTTTGGATGTTCGTGAGTTTTTAAATTTTCTTTTTTGATGCCTAAATCAAGAATAAATTTTTCCCAATCTTTAAGCCATTTTTCAAAAGATTCTTCGTCATCACCTGGTTTTACAAAATATTCAATTTCTGCAATCTCAAATTCCCTTATTCTAAAAAGAAAATCCTTGGTATTAATTTCATTACGAAAAGATTTACCAATTTGAGCAATTCCAAAAGGAATTTTCTTTCGGGATGTTTCTAGAACTTGTTTAAAATTAGTAAACATTCCTTGGGCAGTTTCCGGTCTTAGATATGTCTCAGCTGCTTTAAACATAGTATTAAATTCTCTTGGATTTGCGAACTCATGGTCGCCGTCTTTTGAACATTTCATATCCGAGATATCATCAGCTTTAAATCTTTTATTGCATTTTTTGCACTCAACTAGTTCGTCAATAAATCCTTTTTCATGCCCAGAGGCTTGCCAAACCTTTCGATTCATTAAAATCGCTGATTCAATTCCCACAATATCATCGCGGTCATCAACAAAAGTTTTCCACCAAAGTTTTTTGATATTATTTTTTAATGCTAAGCCATAAGGACCAAAATCATAAATACCGCTCAAACCACCATAAATTTCACTTCCAGGAATTACAAAACCCCGCCTTTTAGCCCAAGAAACTATCTTTTCTAAATTATTCTCCATATCACCTCTTTATTAATATATCATTTTTTATAGATCTTTGGAATTTCAGCCGGAATCCGCGAAACAATTTCATAAGGAATAGTATCAATAGTTTCTGCTAATCTAAAAGCGCTAATTTCTTCTTTATGACTTTTTCCTATTAAAACTACCTCATCTCCCATTTTAGGATTATCAACTTTTGAAACATCTACAATTGTTAAATTCATACAAACTCGTCCAATAACAGGACACCTTACTCCTTTGATTAAAACTTCACCTTTATTAGATAAATTTCTTCCATAACCATCAGCATAGCCAACTCCGATGGTAGCAATCTTCATATTCTTAAGAGCTTTAAATGTTAGACAATATCCAACGAAATCACCTTTTTGAATTTCTTTTACTTGAACAATTTTTGCTTTAAATGAAAGAGCTGATTTTAATTCAGGTAAACTTTTTTCTAATCCATAGATTGCTAATCCGGGTCTGACCATATCATAGTGGGTTTTTGACCAATTTAAGGAAGCTGATCTAGAAAAATGAACCTTTGGCTGATAATTATTTTCTTTATTTATTTCTCTTAGAACTTCTTCTAAAATTTTTATTTGCTGATTAGAATAATTTTTGTTTTGAATATCAGCAAAATGACTGTAAAAATATTCCACAATAAAGCAATCATCATTTAAAAGATCTCTTAATGCTTTAATAAAATCTTGAGGTGCAAAACCTAACCGATGCATGCCGCTATCAAGTTTTAGATGGACTTTTACCTGTCTTTTTAGTTTTAAACAGACTTTTTTAATCTCTCCTGCTTCTTCTAAATCGTAAATTGATAAACTAAGATTGGATTTTACTGCTTCTTTAATTTGTTCTTTATCAATATAACCCATCACTAAAATCGGTAGTTTTAGCTTGTTATTTCTTAATTTCAATCCTTCGTCCACAGAAGCAACCGCTAAATAATCAACTTTTTCTTTTTGACAAATTCTCGCTACTTCTATCAAACCATGGCCATAAGCATTAGCTTTTACAACTGCCATCAATTTTACTTTTGGCCAGCCTATCTTTTTTTTGATGATGGAAATATTATTTCTAATTGCTCCTAAATCAATTTCTAACCACTTCATGATAGAAACTTTCTAGATTTAAATTCTTCTTGGCTGATATATTGTAGATATTTACGAGCGATATCCTCAACCTCTAAAATCACATTATGATTAATTTTTATTTTATTAATACTATCAACTGGTCTAGAAAGTAATATTCTCATAATTTTAATAGCTGAATCAGAAATTTCCATACTGGCAGCAGTTTTGGAACAATTTTTACATATTAATCCGCCTGATTCAAAATCAAAAGAATTTCCTCCAGCTGAAATCTTTTTATTACAAGAAAGGCATTTATATAATTCCGGCCGGTAGCCAATTTCTGCAAGAAAATTGATTTCAAAATATGCAAGCAAAAGCTTCTCTTGGGCTGAATTTAATTTTTCTAAAGAATTTTCCAAAAGATCAAAAATTTCTGGATGAGATTCATTTTCGTGAATAATTTTTTCAATAATTTCTGCCAAATAATATGCGGAATTTGTTGTTTTTAGATTGTCTCTTAATTTAATAAAACATTTAATCGTCTGGACATCTGTAACAATATCTAGATTGCGGCCTTCAGCAATATTTAAATCCACTAGACAAAAAGGTTCTAAATGACCGGCCATTTTTGATAACATTTTTCTGATACCTTTGGCAATTACTTTTATTTTCCCTCTATCTTGAGTATAAATTGTCAATATCCGATCAGCCTCATTGAGATTAATCCGTTTTAAGATTATCCCTTTTGTTTTGTATGTCATTTAAAATAGTTCTCGAATTCTTGATCTTGCTTCTTCTAGCTGTTCAAGAGTATTGATACCAAACCATTCTTTTTGTTGAGCTTTAAAAGTGATTATTCTTTTTTTAAGGACGTTCCCAATGGCGACAAGATCTGTTATAAAGTATTCTCCTGTAGGATTCTTTTTTACCATCTTCAACCCCTCCCAAAGAAAATCAGTCTCAAAAACATAACAACCAGTATTTACTTCCTTGATTTTCTTTATTTTTTTACTTGCTAATTTCTCTTCAACAATCTCTTTTACCTGACCAGATTTGTCTTTTAATATTCTTCCAAGACCAGTAGGATCTGAAACTTCAACTGTCAAAAGAGTCATATCGGCTTTATATTTTTGATGATTTTTTACTAAATCTTTTAAAGTTTGTGGTTTATAAAAAGCACTATCATCCCCTCCAATAATAAGAACTGTTTTAATTTTCGGAGATACTTTTTCTTTGGCACTTGAAACTGCATGAGCTGTTCCTAAACGTTGTTTTTGCCAAACATAAGTTGCTCTATCTTTCAAAAAGTCAATTACTTTTTGGCCTTGAAATCCTACGACAACAATTGGTTTTTTAAAACCCGCTTTATTAAGATTTCTTATTGAATAATCAATCATAGGCTTGCTTTCAAGTTCTAACATAACTTTTGGAATGTCTCTACATTTTAATCGGGTTCCTTTACCAGCAGCTAGAACAATACAGGCAAGTTTTTCTTCCATATTTACTTCTTTCTAGTAACTATTATTTTTGACATAACCCACAATAAAAGGCGGAACGACTGCCAATTTTTTGTCTTTTTAAAAGATGTCCTTTAGGATCTGTTTTTTGTTGATATGTAGCTGTCATATCCATATATTTTCCTCTTTTCCCCTCAATATTAACATAGGTATTTTCTGATGACCCTCCATATTTTAACCCCAAACTAATAACTTTTTCAATTGAATTTTTTAATTTCTTTATTTCGCTATTATTTAATGATTTTGCAATTCTATCGGGCAATATTCCTGCCCAATACAAAGCATCATTTGAGTAAATATTACCCATTCCAGAAATTTTTTGCTGATCAATTAAAACTTCTTTTATTTTCTTGTTAGTTTGAAATATTTTTTTAAGATAATTAATATTAAATTCTTTTGTTTTGGGTTCAGGGCCGAATTTATCTGGACCCAAGAATTTGTCTTTATCTTTACTTAGGATAACTTTATTCCAACCAAATTTTCTTAAGTCATTAAAATAAAGCTTTGAACCATCAGAAAAAGTATAAATAATATGCGTGTGTTTGTGAGGAAGATTGCTGCCATATGCTTTTTGCATATGACCGCCAACTGCACAAGATATTTTTTTATCCTTTGGTTGATAGACAAGCTGGCCTGTCATTTTAAGATGTATCAAAATTGACTGATTATTATTCAATAAAACTTGTAAGACTTTTCCAACTCGTTTTATATCAATTATTCTACTATTAATAATATCGCTGCAATTTCCCTTAAATAATCTTTGTACTTTTACTTCAATGCTTTTGATAGTTTTTCCAACTAATTTTTTCTTAGCTCCAATTCTTATTGTTTCAACTTCAGGAAGTTCCGGCATAATAACCTCATTTAACTGTGACTGATTTAGCTAAATTACGAGGTTTATCAGGGTCTAATCCCCGCTCCAAGGCTAAGTAATAAGCTAAAACTTGGATGGGGATAATATTTACAATTGGGGAAATTTCAGGAATATCAGCAACTTTTATAAAATAGTCAAAAACAATATTTTCTTCTGGAGCAATACCAATAATATATCCGCCGCGGGCTTTAATTTCTTCGGCATTAGAAAGAATTTCATCTTTAGTAGCATCATTGGCGACAAAAACTAAACAAGGCGTATCTTTTTCAATTAAAGCAATTGTTCCATGTTTTAACTCACCACCAGCAAATCCTTCAGCATGAATGTAGGAGACTTCTTTTATTTTTAAAGCCGCTTCCATTGCCGTCGGATAATTCAACGCTCGACCAATAGCAAAAAGATTTTTAGAGTTTTTAAGCTTTTTTGCTAAAATTTGGATTTTATTAGTACTTTCTTTTGAAAGACTACTTGCTATTTCTTTTGAAACTTTTTTAATAATTTTGTAGCCAAAAGATGTTTTGTGGCTATATGCCGTTGATAGCAAGAACAATATACCAACCTGAGCAGTAAAAGCTTTAGTGGAGAGAACTGCTATTTCTGGACCAGCCGGGGTAATTATCATTTCATTAGAAATCCTTGCTAAAGTTGAATACGAATTATTTAAAATAGAAAGTATTTTTACGTTTTTGGCTTTTGCTGATTTTACTGCCTCTAAAACATCAGCTGTCTCGCCTGACTGAGAAATGGGCATTAGTAAGGTTTTTGACGTTAGAAAACTTTCAAACTGGGGAAATTCGCTTGCTAATGTTGCATTTAGATGCATCTTAGAAAACTTGGCAAACAAATAAACACCCACCAAAGCAGCATGGAAAGCCGTCCCGCAAGCAACTGTGAAAGTACCATAAGAATTACGAATCAAAGCAGCATTGACCTCGATCTCTTTAGAATCAATTTTAGCAATTTTTTCTAAAACAGCAGGTTGCTCACTAATCTCTTTTATTAAAAAATGTTTATAATTAGAGATTTGATTAACGCTTGCTGTTTTTGAATCTTCTTGAATGATTTTTTTAGGACGGCCTGTTTGAATATCTAAAATTTCTATAGCATCGCCAACTTGAACAAGACTATTATCTTTTAAAAATATTATTTTTTTAGCCTTTCCCTGAAATGCTAAAATATCAGAAGAGATAAAAATTTCATCTTTACCGAGACCAATAATTAATGGACAACCATCTGAGGCAGCAATAATTTGATTATTATCTTTACTTAAAAGACAAATTGCATAATTTCCTTGTACATCTTTTAAAGCTCTTCTTACTGCTTCGACCAGACTCGGGCTAGTTCTTGAATACTCTTCCACCAGATGAGGAATCACTTCTGTATCTGTCTCAGATAAAAACTTATGGCCTTTTTTGATAAGATCTTCTTTCAATGTTTGGTAATTGTTAATAATGCCATTATGGACAACTGCGATCTTTTGATTACAGTCCGTATGCGGATGAGCATTTTGTATATTTACTGCCCCATGGGTAGCCCAACGAGTATGACCAATAGCCATATTTGTTTTTGAACTTACCTTATTAACATCAAACTTACCAATTTGACCGGTTTCTTTTAGAACTATTATTTTTTCTTTTTCTTTAAGAGCAATTCCCCATGAATCATAACCACGATACTCTAATTTTTTTAAACCTTCGAGCACAAAATCTTTAGCATTATTTTGACCAATATAGCCAACAATTCCACACATTACCCCTCCATTAATTTTAATATTGCTTGAATTAATTTTTCTTTGTTATGATAAAGAGGTTTGTTTTTATCGATAAGATCAACTTCCACAATTTGAAAGCGATTTATCTTTTTTTCTTTGGTAGTAATATTTTGAACATCACCCAATCGTTTACCACCAGATTTTATAATAATTCTATTATTTACTAAACAAATATCAAAAATCTGGGGATCAGCATGCTCAATTAAAGCTTTTATGTGATCTTTTATGTCGTATCCTTCTGTTTCTCCCCGCTCAGTGGAAACATTACAAATAAAGATTTTTTTTGCTCGAGACGAGGCAACTGCTCTATTTATTTCTGGAAGTAAAAAATTTGGAATAATACTAGTATATAGACTACCAGGACCAATTAAAATAATATCTGCTTTTTCAATTGCCTTAACTGCATCTGGATTAGCAGTGGCACTTTCTGGATGAATTTTAACTTTTTTAATTGGAGAACGATGTCCCCCAACACTAATTGAAGCTTCACCCCAGACAACCTTTCCATTTGCAAGTTTTGCCGAAACAATAATGTCATCATAGGTTGAAGGTAAAACTCTTCCTTTAATAGCAAGAAGCTTAGATATTTGTTGAAGTGCCTTTTTAAAACTACCAGTAATATCTTCAAGAGCAACTAATAACAAATTACCTAAGTTATGGCCTTTAAGACCTCTACCATGCGGAAAACGATAGCTAAAGATTTTGCCTAAAAGTTGTTCTTCATCAGCTAAAGCTACTATGCAATTTCTAATATCGCCTGGAGGCAAAACATTAAAATCCCTTCTTAACTTGCCACTTGAATGACCATCATCAGAAACAGTCACAATTGCTGTCAAATTTTCAAAATGATTTTTTAAACCTCTTAAAAGATTTGCCAACCCTGTACCGCCCCCAATTACAACAATTTTTAGTTTTTTATCCATAGTATTTAATTAATAAACTTTTGCATTTAGATACAATATCTCACTATGGCTATTTATTGTCAAATATTAAAAAGTGTACCTTGTGATGTTGAAACCGCCTCTTTTTGTCCGAATATTTTTACTTTCCCAAAAACACCATCATACCCTGGTTCAATATTGATATTACCTTTTCGTACTCTTTTAATACCGTCTGCTATTTTAGAATGAAAATTTTTTTCTAAATCACTTTTCTCCATATCCAAAAGAATTTTAAACTCACTTCCGAAATGTCCAACTATTTCATGGTATTCTCTTTGGACCTTTTTGCTGGCCGGAGTACTTTCTAATGCTTCTGCAATAATTTGCTGTAGAGGCACAATGTATTTTTCTTTTGGGAAATTTTGATTTTGAAAATCAGTTGGACGATCAGCCAACTCATCTACTCGGTTCATCACCCCAATTGTTAATTTTTTATTACATACCGGGCAAATATTATCTGGATACTTTTTCTCAAATGGATTAATAACAATCTTACATTTGCGATGACCATCGAAATGATATTTCCCTTCTTCCGGAAAAAACTCAATAGTGTATAAGAATCTTTTAGAATCTTTTGTTTTGATAATATCGGCAATTTCATTGTAGGTAAACTTTTCTTTATCAATCTCAAACACATTGGCTTCTCTGCCTAAATTTGCTGGACTATGAGCATCAGAGTTGGAAATTAAAGTAATTTTATCTAAAGCTTTTAGACGCCAATTCATTTTCGGATCCGAAGAAAGCCCAGTTTCTATACTATATATATAAGGAGTCATTTCTTCGTAGCACTCTTTCAAACTATCAAAACCTGAGTTAGAACCAAAAACAGAAAACCAGGGCGTCCAAGCATGAGCAGGAATAATCATGGAATCTGGATTAATATCCAAAACCAACTTTGCTAAATCTTTAGCTGGAAAACCAATAATCGGTCTACCGTCAGAGTACAAATTGCCAATACCAGTCAAACGATCATTAATTTTTTGAGCTGTTTTAATGTCAGGTACAAATATAATAGTATGAACTTTGCGAACTTTACCTCCTTGAGTATAAATACTTGAAATTTCTCCCGTAAGAATAAACTTTAAATTTTTATTACTTTTGAAAGAAAGTAATCCTGAACCATCCTCTTCAAGCTGTTTCTTAATTTCTCCTAGCCACAAAGGATGAGAAAAATCTCCAGTTCCAATTAAATTGATCCCTTTTAATTTGGCCCATTGAGCAATTTTCTCAATTATCATATCTTTCGAAGTCGCTCGGGAATATTTTGAATGAATATGAAAATCAGCGATGATGCGCATATTTATCATCCTTAATTAGTTATTTTAATTTCATTTATTACTTACCAATAATAATATCAACATTCTGAAGATTCTCGCCTGGATATATCTTTGTTTCCCTGCTTCCTCCAGGAAAAAATAAGACTTTTGCTTTTATTTCGTGGTCCCCTTCATGAACATTAGGAATATAATAATCACCTATGACATTTGTTATTCCCACTAAACGACTATCTAAATAAATATTAGCTGGCATTAATAAAGGATAATTTTGAGCCACTTTTACTTTACCAGTAATAGAGCCCGCCATGTTTGATGGAAGGGATTCCAAGGCAATATCCATCGTCGTATCTGAAAAACAAGCTAAAGAAACACCAAAACTGTTATCTTTGTAACCCCGAGCTTTTGCGGTAATAATGTGATTTCCGAAAGGAACTATCCAATTAAAACCACCATCAACATTAGGCGAACCCACTCCATCAACATCTGTAGCAACGCTTAGAACTTTATGCAAACTTGCCTGATCAATAACTTGGCCTGAGATACTGACACCATACCATTCAAAATGCATAGCATCGCGTTGTCCAGGCCAATCACCTCCCCAAGCAAAACCATACCTCTTAAATATATCAATAATTTCTTGAGGAATATCAGTTTGAGGGGGTCCATAATTACCTCTCTGATAAGGATTGGTAGTAGGATTAATATCAATGGCAATTCCCCATGAATGGAGAGATTGTCCACCACCCCAAATTTTTGGTCTAACATTAAAAGTCTGGACATCATTAAAATTATAACCAGTATTAGCCTTATTTACTTCTTTTTGAATTTGATCTAAGGAGGGCGCCACCATCTGATGAATTGAGACCTCATGACCAAATAAATTGTAGGTCACTAAATTAGATCCGGGTTTGCCTAAAAAAGAAGAAATTTGCCTGGAGCCCTGACATCCAATAATTACTTCTGCTCCTATCTTAATAATGCCAGCTGCTCGCAACCAAAAATATATCCCACCACCAATTAATAGCACAAGAATTACCAATAGAATAATTAGTTTAATCTTTATCCTAGACATTTCTCTTTAATAATAACAAAAAACCGCCTAAATAGCGATTTTTTAAGTCTTCCCGATCTAAGTACTAGTGCCCTCCTACATGCTTACTGTCAAAGGGACTCCGTCCTCTACTGAGAGTGCGCATTATAGAGGACAAATCGATTTACTTTGTAAATTTTGTGTTGGCGTCTACCTACTTTCCCAGCCCCTTGCGGAGCAAGTATCATCGGTACGACGATGCTTAACTTCCGAGTTCGGAATGGGATCGGGTGTACCCATCGCGTTTAAACACCAACACAAAACTTACAAAATTGTGACGAGGAGGTGTTGCCAGCTTACTACTGATACCAGCACCCAAACCACGAATATTTTGCAGTACTTAGTATAAAGTTATTAGTTACTGGTTATTAGTATAATACTGCCTTTTAGACATTTTAACTGATAACAAATAACAATATACTTATACTTATTACTTTAATTCTTCAGTACCTTGGTAGTTGTTCTAACTGTTCGCAAATTAAAAAATTACGAATATGAAAGTTTTTTCTCGGTCTATTAGTACTCCTTGACTTAACCCATTGCTGGACTTACATCTAGAGCCTATCAACCCGATAGTCTTTCGGGGACCTCAAACGAAGTTTAATCTCAGGATGGGCTTCCCGCTTATATGCTTTCAGCGGTTATCCCGACCGAACATAGCTACCCAGCAATGCTCTTGGTAGAACAACTGGTACACCAGAGGTTCGTCCACTCCGGTCCTCTCGTACTAGGAGTAGCCTCCCTCAAACTTCAAACGCCCACAGCAGATTAGGACCGAACTGTCTTACGACGTTCTGAACCCAGCTCGCGTACCCTTTTAATTGGCGAACAGCCAAACCCTTGGGACGTACTTCCGCCCCAGGATAGGATGAGCCGACATCG
>SDBT01008257.1_pt1 | contig 17015 bp, 19 predicted proteins | sample 2277101 | NCBI WGS metagenome assembly SDBT01 (sample SAMN10404973, study PRJNA504765) | marine sediment metagenome | isolation source: marine sediment core GS10_PC15, 103 cmbsf | place: Arctic Ocean: Southern Knipovich Ridge | collected 2010
TAACATCTTCAATTAATAATTCCTTCTTTTTTTTGGATTCAAGCTTCTCTTGTTCTCTTTTAACCATAAATTCTGAGTAGCCTTCACCTTCTTTTTTATCAGGTTTTAAAGCTGACAATAATAATTCGCCCATCATTTCTCCCGCAACATCTTTATTAGGCAATACTTCTAATCCTTCTACTAATAGTTCAAAATCTTTTTCTGTTAATTTAATATCTTCTAAAGTTTTCATAATAAATCGGTTTTAATTAAGTTTGTTATGTATTACAAAACGAAGATAAGTAAAATAATTTAATTAGCAAAATAATATAAGTAAAATATGTAATTTATATTGATTCTAAATAAAAACGCCCACTTAAAATAAGCAGACGTTTCTAATAAAAAAGTCAATGGGTATTTAGCGCGTTATTTTAATAGCTTAGTTACTATTGCTGTATTCTTACTGATATATTTAAAAGCAAAAAATGCCAGTATCAAAACAATTCCCATAAATCCTAACATAATGTAGATGACTATTTCCGTTTTAAACTCAGTCTCTTTACTTTTATCTTTTTCTTTTATGGCTTCAATTAACGCTGAATTGGTGCGTTTAAGTTCTTCAATGGCTCCCGACTGACATTCAACCAAGTCAATCATTCCCTTGTCATTATACCTTACGACTTGTGTAGTTCCTGTAACTCGGTTAGTTCTGTAAATAGTGGTGTCCTTATAGGTAACTCTCGGCACTTCATATCTGACAGTATCACCTTGCCGTTTAGTTATTGTTTCGGTGCTTTCCGTTAGTGTTCGGTCTGTCTTGTTTTTTGCAGACTTCTTCATTATGTCGCAACTCGTCAAAGCTAAAATTAATAACATAGTGGCTACCATACCAATAATTATCAGTATTTTATCAATTACAGATTTATTATAAAGCCATTCCATTATTATAAGTTTTTATATTCATGTTTAGCGTCAAAACTAGGACAATATTTTGTAACTCTTGGAAAATCCCGATGCCCTGAAACTTTCGCTTTTTTGAACATTCTTTTTAATGAGCCAATCAAATAGACTAAAGACGCTTTCTGTTGGGTTGTGCGTGTGTCTAAGCCATGTTTACCACCTATGTAACATATTCCTATACTTGATTTATTATGTCCGCCTACGTGCGCTCCTACGGTTTTTATATCACGACCTAGTTGAATTGTACCATCCAGTAAAATAACATAATGATAACCTACATCTGACCAACCCCGTTCCTGTACGTGCCACTTACGAATATCTTTAATATCGAAATAAACATCTTTCGGAGTGTCAGCACAATGTATGACAATATGTTCAATCTTACGCATTATGCGCCAGATGTTTGTACATAAATATCAACTGTACAAACGTATGATGTCGCTGCATCTGTCAATAAATCATCTTCTGCACCAACAGGCGACATATTCGTTCTTAACTGTTTCCAATCTGTGTACATTAATACTGTTCTTGCTACAAGGTCAAAATCTGCGGTTACAAGATCTAGTGCCTGTTTTGTTATTCCGATAGTTCCATTTGCGATTATCGCTGCCATTGTAGTAGCTGGGTCGCTCTCATCAACAGTCGCTTTTAAGACTGATAATTCCAGGTCGCTGTATTTACACGTTTCGTCTGTAAATGTCGTTACCGACGGGTCGGAATAATCCGACGGTTTTTGTCCTGATGAAATGTTGTTTACTGTTCCTCTATTTGTAATTCCTGCCATAATATTAATTTTTATTTGTTAATTATTTTTATATTTTATCGTAAATCATTTTTAAAACCCAACCAAGAACGAAACCACCTATTCCTAAAGCTGAAATTAATGCTCTTTTTATGTTTTCAAGTTTCCTTACTCTTTTACCTAAATCTCTTGTTACAGAAATATAACCTTGAAAGCCTGTTGCCTCATCTTTCAATAAGACACCGCTTAGCTTCTGCAAATCTTCTGCCATCATTTTCTGCATGGTACTTATCTCTGAGACTTTTTTCTTAGTCCATTGAACATCAGCTTTCAGTAAAGCAAATTCTGTTTCTTTTGTGGGCACGATTTTAAATTTTAAAAGTTCTTTGTATGCGATTTATCACCGTCTTTAGCCACTAAAAACCCTACGGCTATCAGTCCCATTATAACCTCTTCGATTTCAAAGCCTGTCGTAAAAGCCTTATAAGCCAATCCACCGACAATGATTAATCCTATCAATGTTGTTTTCCAGTTTGTTAAAACATTTTTCATAATATTGATTTAAAGTTAATCTAAATTTGATAATTGCCATGTTGTATGATAAAGTTCTGTACCATTATTATGAATATAATAAATATGTATTACTCCACTTTCAATATAAGCTCCAAAATCAATATGAAACTGATTTCCACCATCAGGAATACTTATATTTCCAATATGCGCATCAATTTCATAATTCGCATCAACTGAATACAAGCCTATTCTATTATGGGTTTCTGTCCCTACGGTATCGTATGGCCTATTCATACCTAAACAATACTTGTTTCCACCATACTCAAAATAAATTCCATAATTATAAGCACTCCTTAAATAAGGCATATAACTTGTGGCATCGACATATGAATTTTCCCTAGTCCATGTTGCTCTACCGTCAACACTTGAACTTACACCATATCTTGCAATGGTACTTTCAGTTATTCCAGCAATTCCTTTAGTAGCATGAAAACCAATCAAACTATCATCACCTAATTTATATGATTTTAAATAACCTGTATGATCTTCAGTTCCGGGTGGACTAACAATTCCTAAAACCTTTCCTCTATCAGTCCAACCAGCAGCGTGTAATAACCCACCACTTCTTGTTAATAATCTTGTTTGTTGGTAACCGCCACTATCAGGATGACCTTGATCCGGATGGTATGTAAAATGAATAATATCACCATCAATGTCATCGGGTCTTAATACTAAATAGGGTGTTTCTGCTTGATCTCCATCAATTATCAAACCTCTTTCTGTTAAATCACTTAAATCAACATTATCAGCATCACCCCAATAACAACCACCGTCACCGGCATCATGTTCGGTAGCGTATAAAACAATATAATCTTTTGTTGTGGTTAAACTTGGGAAATCACTCGATAAATAAACATTAGGAAACATCAATGAGGTTGGAGTTACATCGCCTGTATCAAAAGCTAACGTTCCCTCACTATCAACTTTTTTATCATAATAAGTACCAGTTAAAATCTGATATATTTCTTTTTGATAAAATTTTAAAGTCGAACCTAAAGCAAAATATTCCATCCCAAATGTACCGTTAGAATCTATATGAGAGCCGTTATTATTATATCCAAATATATCTAATGCTATATTAACTAAAACTTTCGGAGTATAAGAAGAAAAATCTTCCATTGCTATTTCACCGTCTATAAAATTCAATATTCTAGTTGTTGTTTCATTACTGATATGATAATGTTGATTTACCTCAGCCTGAGTAAAAGGAAATAATTTATTACTTAAATCGTGCACTCTCATCAAATAATTATTATTTGCAGAATTTTGTAAATTTACTTGTGTAACAGCAGTACCTTTTCCACCTACTATAATCAAACCCTCAAAAGTCACTGAAGCATCAAATATTCCGAAAATTGTGGAATTTTCAACCGTTTCATAATTTACACTATCTGTACTAGGTGTATAATTTGTACTAAACATTTGGTCATTTCCGCCAGTAATTTTCATACCACTACCGCCAACAAAAACAACATCATTTCCACCAACATTTGTCAATCGATGATTGGCAGGGTCTAGCCAATTCAATGTCATAAATTCATAAGGAGTTCCAACTTCTTGTCTGAAAAAATAAAATACATCAAATTCTAACCATACTTCTTCCCATAAAAAATTTTGAATTATTGCTTGATTAATTAAATTTTGAACATGAGTAGGAGTGGCAATAGATTGACTGACAGCATAATCAATTACAGCTTGATATTCAGGTATATAAGTAAAAACACCTAATCCACTTCTAAATATTAATTTCTTAAATATAGGCATTATACAAGCTCTCCTTTTAATTTATAATTATTAGTACTCTGTACCTTTATAAGTGCTGCAACTTTATTTTGCTCAAGAACATTTCCGTCAGGAAATCCTAATGTAGCTGTCCCTGCTGAAAAAGTAACATCGCCAACACCCAGATTATAAAAATCACACTCAAAATTATTAACAAGATCGTTATCAACCGTAACAGCTATGGCAGTTCCTCTATTAAAAAATATTGTATAATTATTATCACCCGTTAACATTGTGTATGTAGCTGCTGGAACTTCTTTTTGTAAATTAACGCCACCCGCTGCACTTATAATGTCTGAAATCAATGCCCTTTTCAGCGTACCGTCTGTTGTATCGAGTATCCAAACATAATCAGCACCTACGGCAGTAACAATACTCCTGTTTGTAATTGCTGTTACGTCCAGTGTCAGTTCTTTTGTTCCGGTAACCTCGCCAGTATGGGGATGTCCCGATTCAGCAGGTGGCGTTGTTGTATCGCCATGCTGTATGGTAATGTCATCAAGCTGGAATTTAATCCTTACATTTGGCGGAGTGTTGGTAGTTATTATGTATTTAAGTGTGTCGAACTCCGTTTCTCCGTCCACCCAACTGACAAGCTCATTAAAAATGTAGATAACCTGTTCGTTTGACGTATCCGAAGTATCGAATGACCCCGAATGAATGAATGCCACACCTACATAAGTAGCGCCATCATAGAAAGCTACCGTAATTACATCCCTGCGCCAGTCACGCAGACTTTTAAAGGTCATTTTTAGGTTATTAAAACTCGCTATTGTTATCGCATCATTATGGTCGAATGTTATCGTGTCTTCATGTTGCAATGCTGTTATTATTTTGATGTCTTTTGTATCTGTAATTGGGTTGGTTGTGTTTGCCAAGTCAATTCTTACTCCCGATGTGTTCTCTACTGCGTCCCATTCATTCGGCTGTCCGGTATTTTCCAAATAAACGTCTGTAATAGTAATCTCACTTGGCGTTGTAGCACTGTCGTTTACCAATACTAAGTTTGTTTTAAGCTCACTTTCAGGATTATCCAAGTTTGGCTCTGCGGGGTCTGCTGCGGGTGTTCCCGTTTTATTGTCGATTCCCGTTGCTTCGGCAAAAATAGCATCCAATCGTGGATTCCCGCTACTGTTTGCATCTAATGTTGTTTGGTCGCCGTGAGAAATATAGATAAATGCGTTTATTTCATAGATAAGGTTAACGCTTTCAAAAATCAGCCCCGAATCCGTATAAACCACCTGACCGCTAATAATACGGTTTACATTTAGTACTTGGTATTTCAAAAAGTCCTGTACCCGTATTGTTACCGATATGGGTAATCCGTCAGTATCATATACAACCAAGTACATCAAATCCGTATGTTGGAATTCGCTTAATAGCGTTAATTGTGTTAATTTTTCGTCTGCCATATTATAAAATTATTCGTCCGCCGTGTTCTAATAAAATGTAATCGCCTGTTTCCAGTAATAAGAATCCAAATGTGATTCCTGCATCGTCCAAATCAGTAATGAAGTGCGCTGCGTTTTCCTCTTCGCCTTTCATTATGATATTATACCCGTTAAAATCCGCCTTTCCGCCCCCTGTAACCTGAGCGATACTCTCAACGGTTATTCCATTATAAAGTCCTAGTATCCGATAGTTGTCGTTACGGTCTTTAATCAGGACTCTGAAATCCCTGAATACCAGGTTATTCATAGCGTATGCGTCTGCGCCGTCCAATATCATAGGTAAAGCGAATGTAAGATTCTGTTGATAGAACTTACCTCCCTCATTTTCTTGTTGTGGCTCACTGAAATTCGCATCATCTGCCTGTACGTACTGATGAAATGACGTTGGGGGCATTTCTATCAGAAATACTCCGTCCGTGATAATCTGATAACGGGGGTAACTGACAAAAGGCGTAAGCCAAATTTCCTTGACCCCGCTAATACTGTCCTTGCAGTATCTATCCCTGCCCTGTGTTAATACTACTGTCATTCGTTTAAAATATCTCTGTCTATATAATCCCTTGCATCGAGATTGCTTATTCCCGATCTCTGCCACCGTCCGAAATAAAGTCCAGGCGTTGTCTTTACTTTCTGCGCATTGACTTCATCCTGGTATCGCTTATATTCGCTTACATCACCTACGTTCTTGCATATCCACTTCTCAAAACGCTTTATATATGTCTGCGCCATTGTATGATACTTCAATGAAAGGCTCTGTAAGTCGTCTTTTGTCGCTACCTGTCTGTTCTCTGCCGTATGAATGAATGTACCGCCCTGCTCGACCATCAGATTCGACACTTCCAGATATTCTGCCAGTCCCTCGTGTTTTGTAATGGGTTGTACGTAGTCAGTCATAATCGTTTTATAAGGAACAATCATATCGGAAGCTACATAACTTGCAGTAGCGAATTTCGTTATCATCGCATCGTAGAGTTCCGTTCCCAAAAGCGGTTCGATAACCATTACCTGTGTAAAAGCAATATTAATGGTGTACCTGTCAGTATCTACATTTCCACCTAATATTGTTGTGGCTGCCATTTCCGCCGGTGTTATGAATAATATCTCTGCCATTATTTAAGTTTCCAAAAGTTATTACTAGGCGATGCTATTACTGCTACCTGTTTGGGGTTTTGTACCCACCGTGCATCTGCCCTGTCGTTAGGTTCAAGCTCTAAAATCAATCTTCGTGCTTGATTTACGCCTATTCGTTTGTTATTACGTCTTAAAAATATCCTGCGCTCCCAAAAATGCTTACAATTTACCCCGCCTTTATAGAGAAATATATCATATTTATCAGTACCGTTTGGGCCGAATCCTTTATTCACTACCTGACTGCTGGCTTTTTCCAGGTCTTCAATACGATAGACTTTATTAGCTCTTATCAGCTTACGGCAAAACTCACGTTCGGGATTGGGATTTCCCACATATACATATCTTATTTTAAACAATGAGGTATCCTGTTCGCTTGTTTTGGCGGGTGAGGACTGCGGTACTCTCGCAAATTTCAGTACTGCCAATAGTTTTTCTTCGCTTAAAGTGTGCGATTCCGCTATTCTCGACTCGACCAATTCCCACTCCACATCGTCAATATCTTCACCCATATCAATTAAAGCATCGGCAGTGGAATCTATCATTTTATTAAGCTCTTGTTGTGCGGAAAACGAAATACTCTTGTGCGGTTCCAAAGCGGGTATAACTGTCGGCTCTGTCAGTGGTTTAAACATCAAGTCCAAACTCAATCCATAAAAAGTTGCAATGTCTTCAAGGGCGCTAATGATATATTGTTGTTTTGGTTGTATAACACGCTTCATTAATTGCGCTTCTGCGGTGTCGAGTTCATCGGCATTATTCCCTAGTCCGGTACTGTCCTTAATACCGAATAACATAGGACTCGTTACCCTGTGTGCTGTAAGGAGTTGTTGTCGTGCTTCCCCTGTTAAATACTCCCATTGAGAGTGTGCATCGCTGACCGCTAAAGGCGTTATCTCTATTTTAGCATCCCTGCCATTGAAATTTATAAGGAACTTACCCGCCTGCGGACTTCCAACCAAATGCAATCGTATCTTTTTTTCGACTTCGTCTTTTTCTTCGGATGTATAACTGTTGCCGTCGGGAATGTTTATGATATATCCGAAGCTCAATCCGTTTTTTATGTGTGATAAATAGTAGTTGGCAATTTCCTCTTCCAGTTCTGCATAAGGCATTCCCGCCAGATAATCGGGATCAGAAAAATAAATTTTCCCCGCTTTATAAGGTCTTATAATATAAACCTCTTTTTCAGCTTTGTTTTTTTTATCGCCAAACACCTTAAAGGGTTCGGGTTCTGCCTGTCTGTTTTCGACCTTTTTCCAGTCTTCCGCATAGTAATAAGTATCGATAGGTTTATCTTTTTTCTTTTTTTTAGGGAGTGTTTTTTCTTTTGGAATATGGTGTATTGACGGTAATCTGTTGGCGTTGTTCTTTTTAATGAATTGGAATCCCGCTTCCCCGAACAGTACGAAATCAGCGATTACCCTTTTCAACTCTTCATCTTTTAACATAACCTTGAACTTAACCCAATCCACTAGATTGTTATTGGTACTTGTAAGTCCCCTGCCATACATCAGATCTACATAGGAATTTATAATTGCAGCATTGGTCGGGCTTCCATTATAACGACCTATGATATACTCATAAAAGGAATTATCCCTGCCGTTCATTACCCAATCCTTATTTATCACCTCTTCAATTACGGGACGTACATATTGATTTAGTTGTATTAACCGAATATCTAATGCATCAAATTTCTTGGTTTCTTTCTTCATATTAGTAACTGATATATCCTGTTGTTATTAAAAAGTCCTGTGGCGTTTGTGCCGTTGCAAACAGTTTCCCACGATAGATAACATCCGTACCCTCTAAAATGCGAATCTGATATTTATCACGTTCTGAAAAATCAAAGGTAAATGTTATAGTTATGATGCCGTCTGTGGTACTATAAGAATTGGCAACCGATGTTTCTGTTTTCGTCGCTTCATTCTTTAAATAAAATGTCAATGCTCCCGTAGGATAAATTCTTGGAATGAATTTAAATGTCTGTTCCGTATCAACGGGTAAAACTACTTTCATAACCTATAAACTAAAGAATCGATTTATTGTTACAAAAAAAACCGCACATAGTTGTACGGCTTTAAATATATAACAAAACCCATTATGCTACCACTGCCAAGAAAGCAGTTGTAGTATCTGTATCTAATTTTGGTGATAATGCGCCAGTAGTTGAAACACCCGTAAGGGTATAACCATTCAAATCTGTTTTTGCACCACCTGTTACCTGATCTACCATGAAATCAATACCATCATCAACAGCAATAGCATGATAAATACCGTTACGGTCTTTTACAACTGCTTGCGGAAATCCTTTTGCCAAGAGATTCATTTCCGCACTTGTGGCTGCATCGATCTTTTTTAGTGTTGTTACTAATGTTTGGGTATTAACGGTGGTTCCTGTATTACGGTTGGAAACCATATTCTCAACCAATGTATTCAAGTCGCCTTCCAATTCATATTCATAAGCTACCGTTAAAGAAGCGTTCATTGCCGTTGCCACTCCGGCTACAATTGTAAACGGATCTTCCAATGAGTTATATAAATACAGTTTACCCTGCCCCCCTAAACTTTCCTTACAGATTCTAACTCTGCCCTTCGTTGCGTCACATGCCATAATTTATGGATTTAAAAGTTAAAATTAGTTTGATGCAGTAGTCAAATACCAAACAATATCTTTACCGCTATAATATCCACACCCGCCGCTATAAACCATTTTCCCTCGAATCAGTCCTGTCAACAGTGGAATAGTATCTTCATCAACCAACGTTAATTGATTGAAATCATTTAATAATCCGGTACAAAATTTTAAGTTGTTAGGGTCATAAATGGCAATGGTATTATCCGCAAAACCGTTATTGGTTTTTATTTTATAACGTCCGTAGATTAATTCAGTATTTGCGTTTCCACCCAAACCATTCGCTGAACCGTTTTCAATCAGATATTTAGTGTAAGCATCTTCCACATCGGGACTCACCACTATCATTATATCTTTCTTTCTGCGTAGTGCATAAGGAATTGCTGCCGTTGCCACATCAAAAGCATCATCAACATTCGATTTTGTAATTGCAGCTACTTGTGAAATCAGACCATTACCCGCTTTTACCACGTCCCCATCAGTAGTCCATTGCTCGATAAATCCACTCCATTCGTCTGAATTCGCTGCCAGTCCATTCCATATAACATTATCAGTATCCTCTGCGGTATCCGATAATATTTCCACTTGCAAAGCTTCCATAATATTTTTAGGGGAATTAGGATTCGATGCAGAAGCACCCAATAATTCCTCGTCCCATTCCTGTCGAAAATCTTCCTTACAAACGCTAATATCGTTTTTGATTTTTACGGGAGTAACCACTACCTCACTCAATACGATTGCACCCGCAGGAGTATGCCCGCAACTGTAAGCGGTCTTGCCACTCGTATAGCGGATTTTCCGTAGGTTAGCTTTAAAACCTACATTAGGCATAATGGTCACCAGACCGTTTTTTATACTGTCAGCTTCCTTGAATGCCTTACCGATTATTTCCCCTGCTACTTTGCCGACGTAATTCGATGTAATTGTTAAATTCGTTGCCATAATTTAAGATTTATTTATTCCTTTTTTATTTATTTTTATTCACTTGCCCATATTCCTGTTGATGAAACTATCGCATAACCGTCTGCTCCGTCGCCAACCAATTTACTTGAATCACCTTTCAATGAAGACGCTTTTGTATTGATAAAATCTGTGTCGGCAGTACCCGCCATTTGCACAATGGATGCCGCCAAAGTTATTGTTCCAAATATACCGTCAGATGCATTCGGGGAAATAGTAATAATGTTATTTCCGTCTGCACCGATGTTTACAAATGTAAACGTTAAATTCTTTTTAGTCGGTGGTAATGTAATCACTAGCTCATCTGTTCCGATCAGAAATGTTTTTCCGTTATCATTTGCGGTTAATAGTTTAGATGCGGTCAGCGTTTCAACTCCTGCCTGCGTTGCTAAATGTCTGTATAATTTCCATATGCTCATAATGTCAAATTTTGATTATTCTATATAAATGTTGGGTTAAAAGACCCTGGGAAATCGCTTCCGTCCGCCACCGCTACTGCTGCTGTTTCAATAGTCCAACATGAAACACAATTCACTACGTTGGTAGCGTGACCTCCTGCCATTCCTGCATGGTCTAATTGGCAACTTTCAAATAGCCAATTATCAGCAACATTTACTGCCGCTGCCGTTAATCCCTCGTCAAAACTAACGCCTCTGAAACGCCATTTGTCACTAGCGGTTTTATTAGTGATTTCTACGGTATCCCAGCCAGTACCAAATCTTACGTTGGCATAAAATCTCATTGCGCCTGTTCCTGTACTTACAATTACTAAAGCACTCCCTGCCCCGTTATCTTCAAAATGTACAGCATCTTCAATATAGGTAAGAGTCTTTTGTGTAGTTGCTCCATTTATAATAGATAAACCTATTTTACCGGAACCACCTTTTATTGATAGTTGACCACCGAAAGTAAATTCAAATGTCCCTGTGGCATCGCTTGAATCTATTAGAACTGCCGAATCTGCGACATTGACACCTAAAATTTCAACAGCACCAAGTCCGATAATTCCTCCTGCATTCGCTGCTAAAGGGATTGAAAGTTGTTCCGTAAGTTGATATTCACCCGCCTTGATATAAAGAAACTGTCCTGCCGTCATTGCTGCAACTGCCGTTTCAAGCTCTGCAACCGATTGAATGGTTGTATGTTCAATATTCCAATCTGTGCCGTCACAGACCTTAAAAACTCCCAGAGTACTGTCATAGACTTTTACCCCTGCTTTTGTTTCTAACGTTGCTATTTCTGATGTTGTATGACTATCAAAAAGTACCTTGTATTGTGTTGTCAATCCCATTATTTTAGTTTTTAGAGTTATTTTTTCTCATTATTTCCAGCATTTCCCCGTTAGCGTTTAATTCAATAACAGGGTTAGTAGTACTTGGTTTTTCCCTTGGTAGTTCAGAAAATGTCAATACCTCTTTTTTAACTTCTGCAAGTTCTTTTGCAATGGTATCTATTTTCTTAAATCTGTCTTCATACTTGATTAAAATAGACTGTATTTTCTGTATAGCCTTACCGGCATCGCCTGCATTCATATCGTCAGGTGTAGGTGGTGCTGCCCCCTCATCAATCTTTTCTTTCACTTCACCTACAATACCCTCTTCCGTTACAACCAATACCCGTCCGTCCTCTAAAGGATAAGTTCCAGGCGGAACAGGAATTTTAGATTCCGAGTCTTGCGGATCAACCGCAAAGATATTTACTCCCGCTTCCAATATTTCACCCTCAAATTCAAATGTCACTTCGCCACCTTCCATATTTATTTCGCCTAATTTGAGTTGTGTGAATATTGGTTTTGTGGGTTTAATTTTTTCCTTTAAAGCGACTAGGAAATCTGCGCTTATTTTCTTTAATGTGTCAATTACAGCCATTTCTACTTTTTTAGTTGGTTCTACTTCTTTTAATTTAACTAAAGCATCTATGCTAAAGCCTTTTACAACGCCTGTTTCAATGTAGTCGTCCCACAATTTCTGGTCGTCCACTTTCATACCTACAAGCCAATCGTCTTTATCAATGTCCATCTTATAAAAAGTGCCAATATCCATCTTAGGATCTCTTACAACCCAACTCTCAACAAATGATACCTTTTTAAGGATATGATTTTTGTCGTGTTCGATAGTGGAATTTTTGTGGTAATCTTTTTTAAAGAAATTATAAGCAACCTTTTTAATGGTATCAGCCGTAAATATAACATTGAATTCAAATCCGTTTTCATTACGGTAAATCGGTACATCAGCTTTTAAAACCACTCCGATTAATATGTGTTCCTTTTCATCAACGGTCTTGAACTGAATAAGATTTTTGATCTTTTCCTTTTGTTCTTGTGCTGACAGTTGAATGAATAGACTTTTATAGGCAGGGTCTTTAACAAGAGAAATACCGAAAACGCCTTCCTCTTGACCCTCTTCGTTGAATACTGCTTCGTATGTTTTAATCATAAGAATTGTAATTTAATTTTTTGCAATCGTTACTCTATAAACTAAAGAATGCGTTTATTGTTATTTTTTAAAGGCTTGCTCCTTTAACGATTTTACGGTCTGCTTCCTGTCCTGTTGACACATCTGAACTCACTACAAACGCCTTAATAGGCTGGTCTTGGGATAGTATTCCCTCTGCAATTTGATTTGTTCCCGTTCCCTGTACGAGATTGAAACTTGGTGCGCTGGGAGTATCCCCACCACCTGCCCCTGCACCACTGGAACCACTTTCATCTGTTGCTAAGATATTTTTTACATTAGCAAATCCAATTCCGCTAACGAGTGCTGCATTTGCGATTTTTGCAACCGTACCGAAAGGCTCTGGAATTACAGTTGGCGCAGCGAGTACAGATGTAATACTTTGGTAGGTATTCATTAATGCCTGTGATACTGCAACCCCTTTAGCGAGTTTACCACCTTTCTTTGCAAGCATAAAGATTACATTTGTAACAGTTTCCGCAAGTTCCCGCTTACCTTCTGCCAAAAGTTCCTCTTCTTTCAATCGTTGTTTTCTCGCTTCTTTTGCATCTTTAATTTGTTGGTCGAGTGCATCGGACTCTATTTTAGTTTCTTCATCCTTTATTAAATTTGTAAAAAATAAACGGATTTCTGCCTTCTCTTCTTCTGAAGCTTTTAGATCTTCTAACTCCGCTAATGACCGTTCTCTGCGGCGTTCAATTTTTTGCAGTTCAGTTTCATCTTCTAAATCTTGCTGCTTTATTCTGAAATCCTCTCGTATTTTTTCAATGGCATCTGCCCGTTCTTTTTCTGTTTTTTTAACCGCATCAATTATTATCTGATCAGCCTTTTTTTCTTCATCTATTAATGTTTGTTTTGCTGCTGCCCTTGACTTTGCTTCAGCAGCTTCCTGACCACTGATTGCCGATAATTCAAGACCTAATCTTCGTTGCAAATTAATCCTTTGAGTTTCCAGTTGTATAAGTTTAGCCTTAGCTTGAGCCTCTTTTTCAAGGTCATCTTTTGAAGATCTTGCTAATTTATTCTCCGCAACAATTGCATCGAACCTTAATTTTGCGCTTGCAATTTCCTTCTTGGTAATAGCATCACTAATACTGGAGGCATCTTCAAGTGCTTTTTTCCGTTCTGCTAAAGAATGTAAATCCCTCCTGGATGCAATTTCTCTTAATGCTATAATCTTTCTATCAGCTTCTGCACGTTCTACAATTAAATCCCTATCCAGTTTATCGGCATCAGCCCTTTTATCCGCAATCTCTCCGGCTATTTTTGCCTCACGTTTCAACTCTTCAATGAATTTTTGTGTTTTATTGATTGCTCTTTGGGTTGCATCCGTAATACTTTCAATCCCTAACACAACTTTTCCGGTAGCATCAGCAGCGACTTTTCCGGCTTCCTTAAATTTTCCCTGAAATAATAACCCTATTGCCTTACCAAGTTTAGGTATCAATTCCAACAATCCTTTAAAACGGTTTATAATCTGGTCTCTTAGAAGTTTTACAAAAGCCTTTATAGCCTTTTTTGGATTCTCAAAAACCCATATAATTTTCTCTCCTAAATCTGCTAATAAATCAATAAGGTTTCCTGTGATACTTCCAATCACCTGCATTATTTTAGCCCACTTATTTTGTCCTTCTTCAGAAGCAGAGAACGCCGTTTTAAGTGCCAGAACAGCTAATAATAACAATCCTATTCCAGTTGCTATAATAGCCAAACGCATCAACTTAAATCCGCTATTAACACCCTTAATACCCGCCAGCATTCCTTTGAATTTACTAATAGCACCGCCTGTCATAGCATCAATCTTGCCACCTAATCCGCCAACGGAATCAGATGTTTTGTCCGTTTGCTTTCCTAAATCCTTAACTTTTTTATCAGCTTGTTTAGATTCTACCTTTATCTTTATAACCTTTTCTGTTGCCATATTCGTTTCGCTTTTCGTTTTAATCCCTTATAATCTGTTACCAATTGGTTTTTACCTTTTGCTATTTCAATGTATTCACCGCACCCGTAAAAATGATGTGAACGTAATAACTGTATGATTTTTCCTATTATCATTATAATGCGAATTTAGCTGTATATTCTAAATGTAACGCTACAACTGTGGGTTTTGCAGTCGGGTTATTTCCACCTACCAACGCAATCCTTTTAAATGTTGCCCCTAGAATATCCCCTACGCTAACATTTGATGCTGCAATAATTAATGTTTCTGTGTCAATCATAAATTTTGCATTAGCAGGAATATTAATATCTCCCGAATCAACTGAACCTGTATGTGTCGGTGCATCAACTGCCTCTGTGTTATCAGCAGGGCATAAACTCCATGCCATCTGCCATTGTACCTCACCTGAATTGGCGGCAAATGTTTCATTACAATACCAATGAACGTGTAAGGAAATATCTTCTGTATCATCAATATCATAAGGTAATTCAATGTCAATAACTGCATCATCGTTAATATCAAATTCCCACCCGTTATAATTTCCCAATATAACTTGAGTTGGTGCGGTTCCGCCCATACCTAAATTAGCGTTTTCTATCGGCATATTTTTAACTGTCTGCCCGTACAGTTCGTTAAAGTTGTCATTCGTTTTATCAAATGCCACTCTTAAATTATCACCGTTTCCGTCATTCGGTGCAGCTCCTATGTCTACTGTTTGCTTGCTCATAATTTATAATGTATATTCGCCTTGGTCGGCGGTTACTAAATTTGTATCTGCTGTTATTATTCCCTCTGATTGGAATATCTCGTAATCTATTGTTTCAAGAGTTGCATCGTTTTCAATCTCTATTGACATATTCCTACCCAATGCTGTGTTTTCCGTCGCTGTAAAAATGATATTGTTCCCGTCATCTGTTACCGTTATCCATCCTATTCCATCGCCTGTGTCTGTTTTAGTGACTGTATAAGCCACCAAATTTGTGACATAGCTGTAATATGCCTGCGCATCAAAAGTCAAGTCTATCGTCGTTATTCGAGCCGAGAATGGCGCTATCCCATAAGTAAAAGAGTTGATAAGATTCAATTCTATTTTACCGGACACTATCCCTAATGTGAATTTATCCTGAAGGTAATAGTCGAATCCGATTTTCAGAGTGTCGTTTAACTCCAATTTCGCCAATATCCTCAATGGCAACTGCGCCATAAATCTGTAATCTCTCCTTTTGATATTGAAAATGTTATTGATATATATCTGATGATATAAGGCATAGAGTGTTTGTGTGATTAAAGCACCGTCCCACTCGTTGAACTCCTCACTGAAAAGCAATCCGAAATTAGGGAAATCGAAATTATCTACGTGACTAGGGGTATTTATCGTAGTGGTCAATTGATTCTTTGAACCGCTGTCATCAATAAAAGCAACCGTAAAACTGCCTATGTCCTTATTGATGTTGTAAAAGATATGCGGTGCTGGGTTCGCAGGGTTTGCATTTTCATCTATAATTGCACCGTATTGTATTTGCGTTAAAGTATTATCGACCTGGTCTTTCAGTCTTTCGTAAATAAACATCTCGAAAGGCACTTGTATTTCCAGCTTATCACCGTCCAGAACCTCTCCTGCATCATCACGTAAAATCAACTCTTCATCACCATAAGCCGTTCCCGTAGTCCTCAAAAATTCTATATTAAGGACAGTTTTAGGGTCTTGGAATTTATAAAATATCTCACTCAATATATCACCCCTTTCGACTTGGTGTTCTTTTGTAATCAGGTATTTTGTAATGTCAAATACTGCACCTTCCCTGTAATAATCGTTTAATGTATTTACATAGATAGTTCCGTCCTGTTGCGGTATAACCACCAGTTTGAACATTTGGAATATCCCTTTCAAGAAATTAATGGTTTCTATTTTAGGTAAGTTATTAACAATTTCAAACAGTGATGTAATGGTCTGCTCACTTCCAAAGGTATTTACGGTACTCACTTCACCCCAACGACTGCGTTTTACTTGTCTTACTTGTGTAGTAAACTTGAATTCCTGTGATGAACGTATCGTATAGTAAACGGTAAATGTAGTGTCGGCTCCTGATATTGTCCGTAATGACTGATACCATTCATGCGTTCCCGTTGCGGTATTCTCTGCATGGAGTTGATTGGAGTCGCCGTCCTCGTCACTGTCCCTGTAAAAATAAGTCGTGTATTCGACATTCTCATATCCTGCACTTGGTGTAATGGTTAAATATAACTGATACCAACGGCGTGGGTTTGCGTTCTCGGCAAGGAATGTACCCTTGTTTGTGGAAAGGTTAAAATATGTTGAGCTTCCGCTATCCAAATCTATGTCTAATTCACCACCGCCAACCGTTGCATTATCGTCTGAATTAAGCCACAAATACAAATCGAATTCTGCCCT
>SDBT01008258.1_pt1 | contig 17015 bp, 12 predicted proteins | sample 2277101 | NCBI WGS metagenome assembly SDBT01 (sample SAMN10404973, study PRJNA504765) | marine sediment metagenome | isolation source: marine sediment core GS10_PC15, 103 cmbsf | place: Arctic Ocean: Southern Knipovich Ridge | collected 2010
GTAATAATAAGCCAGGCTGAACTGAGGGTCCAACGCCAGGGCTTTGGTCAGGTCAGCGATTGCTTCAGAGTACTGGTCTAGATCGCGATAGGAGCGTCCGCGGTAGTAATAAGCCGCACTGAGCTGGGGGTCAAGCTCCAGGGCTTTGCTGAAATCGGCGATTGCTTTGGAGTACCGATCAAGGCTGAAGTAGGAACGTCCGCGGTAGTAGTAAGACATGCTAAGCTGGGGATCAAGCTCCAGGGCTTGGGTAAAGTCGGCGATTGCCTCAGAGTACTGGTCCAGGTAGCGATAGGAGCGTCCGCGGTAGTGATAGGCCAGACTGAGCTGAGGGTCAAGCTCTAAGGCTTTAGTAAACTCAGCAACGGCCTCCTCCCAGCGTTCTTGAGCGAAGAGATTTTCACCTTCTCTAAAATGGCGCTCGGACTCCTCTTGAGAGTTTGAGGTTGCCGTTTCCGGTGCCGCTGGAGGCGTTGTCGTCCCTGGTCGCTCAATTTCTTGAACGCAGCCAGCAAGTACTACTATCACACCGACCAATACGAGACTCTTAAAGACATGAGCTCTAATCATAGAGTATCCCCAAATAAATTTTGCATGCTACACCATTGTTAAGTTCTATACTATTACTATAGTATTACATAGACTCACCCAAAGGCAGGTTGAGGAGGAAAGCTGTGTGATGATTTGGATCTGGCTTTTCGATACTAGTAACGGTCAGGTCGCCTCCGTATTGACTGGCCAAGGTTTTGGCTATAAAGAGACCTAACCCTGAACTGGACTTCTCCTCTCCTCTGGCGACTTCTGTGGTCCAGCCTCGATCGAAGATGTGCCGCGTGTAATGGGCAGGTATTCCCAGACCGTCATCCCAAACACGAATAAAGAAATGACTTGGGTTCTTGGTAAGCTTAATTTCTATATGCTTGGTGGCGAAGCGCACTGCATTATCAATGAGATTGCTCACCATGTGTTCTATGGCAGAGCTATCTGAATAGACAATCCCGAATTCGGCCGGTTCTGCCCACCAAGTGATATCTTTTTGCGACTGAGCACAGATAGATGTATAGCGGTCTACAATTCTTCGCACTACCTCGGAGGGCTCAACTGCCTGAAGCTGAGGAGGTGCACTGGGTGCCTCAAGCTCAACTAATACTTGAATATTTGACATCATCAGCCGAAAGTTTGGCACCTGTTGTTCTATCTCATCCAGAAGCTCTCGGATGGGTAGACTGATCTCAGCTCCCGAATTCCGAAGGATAGCAGATAGTTCGCGCTCTTTGCCTAAAATTCGCCGCAGGGGCCTAGCGAGGTCGTGATCAAAGAGCTCGAAGTATTGGCGGATGACTTGGCCAAAGCGTTGGGCAGTCTCTCTATTGATGTTACTTTGAGAGCTCCTCCTAGACATCCTATAGTTAATAAAGTAGGAGAAGGAAATGAGGCCTAACCCAACCATTACCGTTATCGCCCCGATGTAAGCTAACGGCTCGACACCCCAAAGGGCTGGGAAAATCACACTCCCAACGAAAGGGGCGAGAATGAGGCTGACCACGCCAGCTAAGGTAACAATGCCGCCGAAAATCTTGATACCATTCTGTAACAAAGACGAATTAAGCACTATTTCACATCCTTGGGGGGAGCAATCGGTACCCATGGTCTCGAATGTTTATGATGAGGTCACCTGCCCCTAAATGAAGGCCCATTGCTTTCTCCAGAGAGGCTTTGATTTCTCTAATCCTTACCCGGAGGGAAGCTCTGGCATCCTCCCCTCCCAAGTAGCGTTCAAGCTTCATAAAGGGCACCGATTCCCCCGGGCTACGGTACCAAGCTGCTGCTAGCTCACGCAAGATCTCGAATTTCGTCCCCCGGATTTCCTCTACTTGAGTAGGCTCCTTACCAGACTTAACAAACACCGCCTTGGCATTGTTATCTAGGTAAAGATAGCTCCCTATGTGAATTATTTGCGGCACTATTCCAATAAGACGCCGTAGCCTTAATACCACTTCTTCAGGACTTGCTAACTTATCGATGAAATCCACAGGTGCATCCCATTTTAGACTGCCCCTTACAGCCATCTCACGGTCAGGCCCCTGAGCGTATTGGGTAAACATCAAAACTGGTAGCTTTGGATAGTGTTTTACAATCTTACCGAGAATCCCTAGTCCTTTGAAACGTTCGTCCCGGTGCTCCCCGAAACGCACATCAAGAATAACGGCGTCTGGATGTTCCGTTTCCACGGAGTACAGCGCCGCTAATTCAAACTCACCACCCACATCAAGGGACGCCTCTGGTTCAATAGTGATGGTTACCCATCCTTCAGCTTCAAGTCTTCGCTGCACCGCCTTTATAATAGCTGAGTCCCACTCATCGTCTACAATGATTATCTTGGTCTGCCGTTTCATGTGAGCCATTTGCTCCATTATACCAAGTATGCGCATCTTAGCAAGCTTGCTGAGGACTGTCAAACGAGGTACCAGTTCCTGTACGTGCTTCGATCCTTTTCTTGCGCGAAAGTTAGGACCGGCTGTGCTATGTATTGTTAACAACCAAGTGCCTTGCGGAGATTATAGCACGTTAGACCGAATAGTGTTATTTATGAGGACACATTCCGTCAAACTGTGCAATTAGGTAACAAAATAAGCTATTGTTATCCAACAATCTACTAGATTGTAACCTTCGAAAATGTGAAAGGGAAATGCAACACTTCATTTACCGGTTAATAATATCCGCCGCTTGAGTCCTAGGGCTAAACCTCATTCTTTTTATGACTAACCAGTATAGGTTTACGTTCTTTGCGAGACATAAGGGTAGCATAAGGGCCCAGCAAACGCTCATATTGGCGGTGATAAAATTCCGGTAAAACATCCGTCTCATGTTCGTGAAAAGCTCTGAATTGTTTATTATTATTTAATAAATTCAATATATTGCGAAGTCTCCCAATCATTTGCCTGTTACTCAGAGTTTTAACTAAGTTGTATCCGAATGGGAACGGGGCAGGAGCTTTCTTTAGTCTTTTTAGGAGCATACTTCCAGAAGAAATGTAAGAAACCATATCAATGAGTTTCTCATAAAAGACCACCGGACTATAATTCTTTAACGTGTATACCAGGTATGGCATGTAATAGAAAGTAAATGGCATGGCTGTCAAAGTACGGCCTTCGCTTAAATATCTTTCATATAGTGGAGTATTTCCAAAGGGGACCGGAATATTAAAATTCGGCATAACGAAGGGAACTCGAGATGCGAATTCCTTGGTCAACTCTATAGGTTCATCCCCTATATCCACATCCAGACCGAAGATGAAATTGGCTTGAATTCCGGTAACGTAAGGTCGTATGATATTAAACTGCTCTATTACTTTATCCAGTTTTTGTCGAGGAGCTATTATAGAGCCAACTCTAACCTTGTTTGAATAAGCTGTCCATGATTCGATGCCGGGAATTATATAGAAGTTCCCCATGTTTTTCAGCCGCTCCAATCTGGAACCTCGTAGGATGGAGAGTGAAGTCTCCATTATATAAGTGCTACGCTTGCTATTGGGTATCTTTTCTAGTACATTGAAGACTTGCTGGAATTTCACGGCAAAGTTGGGGTCATGTAAACCGATCATCACCCTGGGGAAATGTCGAAAGATATAGCGCATATCTGCTTCTAGCTGGTCCAAAGATAAAAGTACATAGGGATTATTCCAATCAATACAGAAATCACAAGAATTAGGACAGCCAATGCTGGTTAACAGCGGAATTGAAGTAAAAGGAAAGGGCTTACCTCTAAGGAAAGTGGATGCGCGGATTTCCGGCATCCTTTCCTGTACACTGGGAATACTGCCAAGGGCGTGCCCACTGGTGAGAATTTCTCCCCGAGGGGCATCTCTTAAAATCTCAGTTATTAGAGTCTTATCACAATCACGCACAACGATATCAAAGAAACGCAGACAATCCTCGGGAAATTGTTTAGCATGAGGACCGCCCATGACCGTAAGCATTTTCTCCTTGCGATACAGCTTTGCCAGCGCGTATGCCAGTGCACTTGCCTGAGTATAGGTTGAGATGAACACAACATCCAGATCGTTTGGTAGCAGTTGTTTGGGATCCTTATTGCCAAAATAGGTGGCATAGAAAACTTCGTGACCCAGATTACGGCACCAGACGCTTATAGCCTGAGGCATGATACTGGCATATTGCTTGGTAACCAGATAGTTATATGCTGTATGATCCCATCTTCTGGTGGCTCCGACACTCAATAGCTCAAGGATTCCTATTCTCATATCCCACTTTCCCCGTGTATTTTACCGCAAATCGGGGTTTCAATGCGTTGCGGCTTTGACATTAATTTAAAGCGCCAAAAAACCAACCCATCAACCAAAAATAAATGGTTTCATACTAAACCGGGACAAAGCACGAAACACCTATCCGTTTGACCTATGTTACCTGCTTCTTCAAAGCAAACGAAATGAGTTTTTGTGCAAGAAACCCGCACAGTCGGGATAAAATATAATCACAGCGAATAGATAAGACGCGGCTCTAAAGCAGGGGACATTTTACGGTATCATACAAGGTAACCAATTCGGCCGGGGCACAAGTTACCATATCGATCCTGATGCTGCTTCAACTTATTGTCGAATTCCTTACGCTTGAATTTACGCAAGCAGTAAGGACATTGTATCTCATAAATTGGAAGCTGAGTATGTGTATATCTGCCTGGGCTTGAACGACCTTTAAATCTTCCTACAATTTCCGCACCACCTGCCTTACTTAGTTCCACGTCAAACCGTGGCGTAAATCGCTGATCAGTGTTCTCAATGGATTCTACTTTCCCTGGTAAGAACGCCTTTATGCCAGGCCCGGAAGAGCGGCCTCCTGTTGTATCATACGCATAGAAGTACTCCCGACCAATTCCATCTTTACGTATCTTAAAAACTAAGGAATATGGTTCAACAAGACGGACAATACCGTCGTATCCCAGCCTAAGAAGAGTGAGCATATGACCTGCCTCCATTATCGGGTTTCTGAGAGACGAGGAAAAGATGACTGTGCTTCGCTCGTGAATTGCCTGGTCAGGGATTAAACTGTCTACCAACGATAGGAGGTAGTTCTTTGCTGTTTCGAAGGAGAGCCATGACTTCCTTGGACATGCGATGTAGTTCGACCAAAGCCTGCCAAGTACCTCCAAGGGAAGATCAATAAATAGCCCTTTTGCAACACCAGGACTCTTTCCGAATATGGTTATTTTAAAGAAAACCGATAAAAGTTCCGATCTATTCACCTCTAATTCTTGACTAAGTAGTGTTGCATAGGCAAGGTCGAATAAATCTGCAATATGGCGTCTTTGAAGAAGACACCGCATCTTCATGGCTAGTAGTTCTTCGAGTTTAACACATTGAATGCGGGCTGAACAAACATCAGCATCAGAGTATGGATGGATTAAATAACGTTCCTGAACTGGTAGATATAGTCTGTCGAACTGAGTCACATCAAGCCGAACCCCGATAATAAGCTCGCTCTCCTGGCCAAAGAAGTCATGAAAATACAACCTTGCTTCAGAGATCCTCTTCTCCGCGTCAGCCCCACGTTTCTCCTCTACCCGCGTTCGCTCGGTATCAAATACAATACCGGCCCGTTCGCTCAGAGACTGGCAGACAGCGTTAAGTTCTCGGCCCAGATCGGAGTCTGGTATGTTCGTTGCAGTTGAGAAGTCCAAGTCACGTGAATAGCGTCCGCCTTCGAAATACGCCTTCCGGAGACAGTTTCCACCTTTCAGCACGAGTTGCTTACCAAGTGGGCTCGACGAATATAATTGCGACAACAGCCAACCATGCACATAGTCTCGCTGGACATGAGACGTGTGAACGCCGAGTTGTTCGGAGACTGCCTCAATTTCGCCTGGTTGAATCATGGTGGTCCCCTACATGATACCAGAAATCTACGATGCAAGCAGAGATAACTTCGATTGAATGAAAAGCCAAAAATGGAATCTAATCCTGCTCGCCAATAGATCTATATTCTCGACGCGATAACTGAAGTTTTCCGTTTTGGGAGGCTTTTCCTTCTGCCATTCTCAGGGGAATGCCATGGGATAGAAGCTAGCTCCTGCGATTTTGCCTCCTAACTTCTTGATGAATGGGCCAATATTGAACAAAAGTCAGTTTTGTACAACCATAAGCCGGCGCATCACTCAGGGCGCTATGAAGTGCAAGAGGTAACAATTTGAGCTATTGTTACCCTCGTTTCATAAAACAGGCCTTCGGGCAATATGGGTTCCGTTCTGTTTAGGTGGATGGCTTATTTTCTCACTTTTTATGTTCCCATTACATTAATTGTGTTTTGTAGCCAATCCCACGCTTCTTTAGGTAACCATCCCTGATATTCTGGGCTTATTCTCACGACAAACCAATAATCGGTATTTGTTAAATGTTGTGCTAGTTTCTGATTAACTGTATTAATATCTTCATAAGATGCTATTAACCATGTTTTATCAGTGCAGTGATACCATCCAGAAAAAGAGCTTATTTCTTTCTCTAAAGCACTCGAATTTCTCAATAATGATGGCCTAAATTCGTAAGTAAAAAGGTATATCATTATGATTCCTTTTTCCCATCCAATAGTTTTGTTGGGGGGATTGGTGGGCTGATACTCTCCCTTATTTCTCCCCCTATCGTTTTGTAATATCGATGCTCTACGACCACTCTCTTTTCCTCTTTGAATAAAAAAACGTCTGATTTCTTTAAAACGAGAACAGAGCCAATAATAATAAGAGTGATAAAAAGAAACAGTCCGATACCAGTAAACACATACATTAGGATAACATTTTGAACTGAAGAGCCAAATATTGCTAAAAATAAAGAGGCGATAACAAATATTGCATAAACTGCCGAACTTCCAGAAACCTTTATATGTATCTGACCGCTTATAGGAAAATCTGGCATCATTGTTACTCTTTATGTTATTGCGGTGTGTATATTTAATCATTATACTCCCACTGCTTTCTCATTTCCATCCCAATCGAACAGTAGCGCAATATGGTATTAGTTGACATTGGTGGTTCGAGGAAGGACCAAGCATTCGGGTTCATGACACGTCCAATGAACAAGATGGTACCGGTCTCAATGCCCGAATCAGGAACTATGAATGGCCGATCAACGTTAATTTCAACAGGCTCCCCGGGTGGCATCGACGCGGGCATTATTACCGCCGTGGCCGCGGCAGCCTCCGTGCCAGAGACTACCAAGTCTCGATCTAAGGTGAGTGCGTTCAGTCTATACGACGGATCCCAATACATGGTGAGTCATGGCGTCCACATGGAACGCCTTTGACTGGGGATCGACGTAGTAGAGCCAAATTGTCTTGCCTACCACGCGTTGTGGTCTCCTACTTAGCTTGAAATACGGACTGAAGTATCCAGGCTTGAGGGATTTCCATCTGGACGGATCACTCTCATATTTCACAACGACAACCCCCAAGAATTGTCCGGGAAGCGGCCCTTTTCTTTTTTCGCCTCGCGCGCAGTAATTGCGAGCCGCCTGCAGGGCGCTCCGCTCGTTGTCGTATAGGTCCAAGACATGGTCCTTCGCGGTGCCCTCGTTTGGCTGGCCCAGATTTGGGTGAGTGACGATCCGAGTTCCATCGAAGCGTTTGACCAACCTCAACTGGAAATGCATGTTCGGCGGCAATGTCTTTGCCATTCGATCCCCCTGGTAGGTGCCTTAACCGTGTTGGCAGCCTGCCGTAACCTGTTTCGGAGCTTCTTGCCGAAACGCGCCCACCGGGTATATCTCTACCACAAAATGGACATTATTCCATATGACCAAACTGGATTTTGAAAGATAAATCTTAGTGAGATTATAGCACACAGAAAAGCAGCCTAGAACAAACAAAACGCTAAAAAGTGCAGCGAGGCAACAAAACAGCTCTTGTTTACTCAGCCCATGTAATCTGGACAATCGTCTAACGTGAGGCAAAGTAAATTGCCTTTACTGGAGCCCTAAACTTCTGAGACGCTAAGGTTTCCAAACAATACCAGTGCATAAAGTTCTAATCGCGTGTTCGCAAGCTTTTGCCCTTTCACTAAGGAATCTCTTGTAGTCACCTTTTCTTAACAGGTCAAAATTGACAAAGTGAGTTGCCAAACGTCTGCGGATTTCGGGTGCGCCCAATTTGCTAGCCTCACACCTTTCCAGTAGATAATCAATAGGTTCTTTCGCTGACATTCTCCTATTGGTTCTCCAAGTAACAAGAGTACAATTTAGCGCGCGGTGGGCATCCTCTTCATCAAAGCCATTGTCCTTAAGCCAAGCCACTGGATAAAGGTGGTGATACTCACGTTGCTGAATATTCTCAATTGACACGAGTGCACCATCAGCTATGTCTTCGGCCCCTCCTTTTAAGCTCAGCAATAGAATAGCACGCGCCAGCCGATCCCTATATCTAGGCCATCTGGCCTCAAGTAGTTGTTCTGTATTCGGCAGGGGATATTCGGCTGCTTCAAAACAGGGGATTTCCGTCTCTTCTGCTTCGCCCGATATGACTCGCTTTAGAGCTCGATAATCCTGTAAAACTGCGGTAGGTACAGAGCGGTCGTATCGTGTAGAAAAGAACGACCTCCACAGATACTTTCTAAACAAAATCCTAATATTCCCCTTCATATCTGGAGTTTCGGGAGCTTCTGCCCATAGAGCCACTAGTGGTGCTATAACACTCTCAGTCGGCAAACGATCCCAATCAAACACCATCTCTTCCTTCAGAAATGCCACAAGCTCCCCTGCCCCTTTGACAATCTTGGGCCAGTCATCAACAACATCCTCGAACTCTAGACTAAGGTAGCCCTTTTGATTGGGCGGACGATCTTGCAGAAGAGCCGCAACCGACAAAACCATATCAGTTGGCTCAATGTAGTTAGTGATTTCGCGCACAGTGCCTTCTAAAGAATGCACCAAATCCCGCAATGACTCACCTGTAACTGCTTCCACCTGCGCCACGACAATGTCAAAAGCTGTGAGTCTAACATATCTAGTGTTCAATTTGACAAAGACTTCGATTGCGACTTCTTTTGGTGTATCGGGCTCAAGGTAAAGGAATGGAAGTTGAAAATTTGCTATCTTACCTCGCAGGGATGCGATAAGATCCCTCAACTCAATCTCAGCATCTTTATCACCATTTGAAGCTTCTTTGGCCCAATTCTTGTAAGCCAATTCTTCGTCGGGATTGAGAAGTGCAATGGGGATCAATTGTCGCTCCCAGCAGACCTTTGGCTGCTCCACCCATAGTGGGTACCTTCTCCCATTTCTTTCCCACCGAGTCTCCGCATAAACATATGGCTCGTTTTCTTCTTCATCATCGTCAGGCAAGTAGACAAGGTATGTTTGGTCAGGGTAAACATCATTTAAGCTGCGCCACAACGCCGTTAGACGTTGTTGCCCATCCAACAGTAGTTCGCTAACTTTCTCTCCTTCCTTAGGTGCGCCAACAATCTCACGTGAAACAAATGGAAGCCTATCCCCCACTTCTAGTACCAGTGTAGATCCGATTGGTAAGTCTCTTACTACATTTGAAAGCACATCTGCGACCAAATTAGGACCCCAAGCTTCCTCTCGCTGAAACCGAGGCAGAGCGATCTGCCTTGTTCGTACCCTTGAGAGCCAATCTTTTAGCTTACGATTCCTAGCCTCCATTTCTCACCTCCTCTATTGAACAATTCGGAGTGTATGTTAGGCTGAGTAAACTTGCTAATTCAATCGCTACACGTTTACTCAAGGTATGTTAAAAGGACTGTAGAAATAACCTACGCCCTGAGGTTCAAGACGATTGCCGAACAGTGGTCGCAACCGAATCTCCTGGTTGTGCCAGTACATCTTAGGTTCTGCGTCCACGGTCAGCTTATGCACGGGGTAGAGAATGACCGGGCTGCGCCGCAAGAGCCTTTCTCCAGCGTCATAGAGAATCTGGTGAACAATCTTCAAATCATCTACTGTCGCCAACAGCCGGTCCAGACCGGTTACTTTAAGTCGCCTAGGCAGAGTTTTTCCAGTTTCCAAATTCCGGAGAAACTGAACGATGCTCATCACCTCTGAGATGTCCTCATATCGACGTCCGATGAGCTCTCTTTCTACCAGGTTATAGCCTGCTCTTAACCCTTCTAGCTCTGGCAAAATCTCTCCTCGATTCTCCCACAGTCGTTAAGTTTAATGGGTACACATGTTACCTATTTCTGGCCTACCGTGAATAATATTCTCTCAACCCAATCCACACCATCCTCGTCCCCCTTCATATCTTTAAGAAAATCGTTGAGCCACTCAGCGGGCCTCATCACTCTAATTCCTAATTCCGTAAGTTCAACTTTATGTCTCAGAATGTCACCATCAGATGTAAGCAGAACATCTGCACCTTGGTCAATGAAATCCCGGACAATTCCCCTATCGGCTTTGTCGGAAATAAACCGAAGTCTATCTTTACCAGTTTTCATGTCCAATTCCACTTTGTTTACGTTTGATTCCAATGGCAGCATGCCCAACTTTTTGTCAGTATGTGTTTCTGAGATTATCTCCCATGCCTCTCTTGTCCTGATGGCTCGGTCACCTACACTGTGACACAACTCAATATATGAAGCATCGCTAGAACAAAATTCTAAATCCCACTGGTACTGGAGCGCAACAATATAGCATAGAGCTCTGATGTCGGCAATCATTTGTGGGTTATCCGGGAAAAGCCGATATGCCCAAGAGTAGTCTCCATACTCCCACCCTTCAGCTTCCTCCGCAATTCTGCGAATGTAATACAGCTGGTTTGTGTCAAAATAGATTTTCTCACCCATGTCGGTACTAACAGACCTCGCTCTCATCCTTTACAAAAGTCTCCGCTGCCTAGCTCCTACAGCTTCAGCGTGTTCACGCAGCTGATTGTAGACTTTTGCTCCGGTCTTCTTGTAAAGTAGATCCAACACTTGTACCAGCCCGTCACGCTGCCATCGCTGCAGGTCAGAGCGTATATCAAGACCACTCTCGAGAACAACATAAAGGTAATGGACAATATCGATCAGTGGCAGGGGTCGTCCCCTCTCCATTTCCTTCTCAATGAATTCTAGGCGATTGGAAGGCAGGATTGGTACCACAGCTCGCCCCTTACGTTCTTCGAGATAGTTGCGTCGGTTAAACTCCTCCAGACTGAAACCACCACCCGTCGTAAAGCGCTTACGCAAGTCGTCCCAGGTCAATCCCCTTTCCCCGGCGATGTAGAGAAGGTAGAGTTGGGTAGTTTCATCAAGTCCGGCAGGCAAAAGCTTCAGTTCATAGGACTTAATAAGCGAGTCCACCATCCCCTCAATCTCGTCCACTGCAGTATCTATATCCACGGGCTGTCCACCTCGCATCACGTTAGGCCAGTGCTTAGAATAGACTTCCAGGCAGCGCCCCATCGTGATTACGAATAGGTCTGAATCACTAATACGCCGCCCAGACCGGCGAATAGCCCCCACAGTATCTTCCACCTTAGCATATATCTCATCCTTGAGGGACTCCCAAGCAACCTTTCCGGCTTCCTCCATACGTTTGTAGCAGACAAAGGGTATATCGTAAGCTATGCCACCCGTCTGTAGAAGATGGGTAGAAGTCTTCATTTCAGCGTGGACAGGGTATGCAGCTGAGACATAAAAGCCTGCTTCTACAATGCTGCGCAGGACAGATTTCCAAGCCCAAGGTTCCTTGTGATGGAATGTGAATACAAATGGCCCACCATCGCGCAGCACCCTATGAGACTCCTTAAAGACTCGTGTAAGGCCTAAAAAGAAAAAATCTTCCGCATCCTTATCCGCCTGTCCAGGCTTCTTACTGCTGTTGTGGCGGGCGGAGTTCTTGACAATCTCCCTAGCCCTGGGCGATATCTCGGTCTCAAACCAAGGATAGCGGCCTTTAAGAGCGAGCCGAAGCCAAACATAGAAGAAATCAGCTAGCTCAGAATACATTACGTTGTCACAATAAGGTGGATCTGTTATGACAGCATCTACATTCTTGCTGTCAATGAAGTTCATGTCTTCAGAGGTGTCAGCTTTGAGAACAGCCTGACAGCCGTGATGAAGGTTATCCCCTACAATTCCCAATGCGCTATCTCCGGTGAATTTACGAGATGGATTGTATAGCGACTCCATTTCATAGGGTTTAAATGAATACTCCTTTGCCTCACGCAAAAGCTTGTATCGTTTCTCAAATGGCCCCTTACCATACCTCGTTCCCCAGACGTTGTTTTCGGCAGGCATGCTGGTTGGCCAATAGGCATGTCTTGCGAACATTTCCTCAACTTTTTGGCCTGGGTAATTGTATTTGGCGAACATGTTATTGCCATCAAGAGAATTGGAGAAGGCTAACAGTAGATATTCCTTTGTATTCTCATCCTCAATCTTTAATATCTCTTCTAGGAGCAAAGACAGGCATAGAAGCTGGCGCTCATTGAACATCTGGTAGAAATATTTGTAACCGTAGTTGATGGGTCTAGGGTCGCTGCGCCCTTCTTCCGGAATTTTTGTTCGAGGAAAAGGTAGCGTGTCCCTCAACCGCTGGAACTCGGTCTTGGCTTCTTCATAGAGTGCCTTGTCCTTGCCTGTTATTCCTTTATAGCCTCGACCACAGATGGAACAGTAGTATTCCAAGGCAAACATCTCAGCATCAGGCGGTCCTTCAAGTCTCTGGATTGCCTTAAGAACTTTCTCTTTTTGTCCGCAGCTCGGACACGTATACTTGCCGCCGCCGGAGTATCCTTCAGAAGGAATATATTCATAACCGCATTCTGGGCATTCTATAAGATCGTCGAGGGAAGAAACACCACTCTTGATGCAATAACACTTTGGACAGAAAACAGTATGTTCACCATTCTTCGTAGCAATTCGAAAGGAAGGGAAGAGCCGCACCTCTTCGCCGCAGGCGAGGCACGGTACTTTTTTCACCCAGAAGATGTACATAACGTCCACCTCATGCCCCTGGGGGCAAGTGGTGTGATAGTAATGCTTTATCCGTGGTGCGACAGTTGCCTCCAGATGCTTAAATGCGACATCTAAAGCATTAAAGTCTATCGGGTCTATCTCCTTCTTGGTAACGAACCAGGCTACCGGGTTAAGGTCAATGCCAATGACCTTACAGCCCAAGCGTAGAGCCTCTACCACCGTGGTACCCCCGCCCATGAATGGGTCGAGGATAATGGGAGGCTTGCCTTCCCTGTTCTTGAGCTCATTCTTGCTATAGAAACGGTTCCAGAGGCGGTGTTGATTCTCCCCTGGGGAGAGGGAATCATCCCATTCGGTGAAGGCAGCCAGGATAAGCATACGAAACACGCTGCCCAGCCTTCTTGCCCACCACTTGTGAATCTGGTAAATGGGTTTCTTAGCGTTACCCTCTTTCTCAGTTATAGCATTCAGCCCCTCTATAGGGAGATCACGCTCTATGTATCGCATGCTTATCCTCATCCAATATTTATGCTTATCATAGGCTCACCCATGAGTTCGCATGGATTAGTCCGCCATGTCTGCCAAAGTCCCCTTAGCACGCTAGTTACTCTGGCCATCTTCCGTATTTCTCATAATAACTCTTCAAGGCAGTTGCTATCTTCTTGTCGGATCGCCAAGCAAACTGGACGAAGGGCTTGCCTAACTGATCTTCCAACCATTGAATGTGCTCTCCGTAGAGCCTTCCTTTTTGAACCATGTGTTTGGCCAAAGGTAAGCCCAGTTTATAAATTTCCGTACATACTGGGCATGGAACTTCCATATATTTACCCCCTTCTGAGCCTTATCACTGGCACCAGACATTCCATTAAGGAAATCCCACCATGAGCCACGTCGGACTGCTTGCCAGGTGCGCTCCAGTAGTAGCGTCCTCGGACGTAGCAGCCTTTGTCATCAAACAACACATATGTCTGATCCTTGGGCATAGTGCGCAAGACCTCAAACTCCTCTGCCTTCTTGTCATTGAATAAACTCCCGCGTTGGGCACCGAACAGTTTAAGCAATACCTTACGATTGGAAACTGGTGCGTGCCAAAACAATGCTGCCGACGGAGCATATATATAGCCATGGTCAGAGGTTAACACAACCTCATCCGTTTCCAGTAGATTCAGTATCTTCAAAAGCGCTTCCTCTGTACGTTGCAGCGCAAACGTGGGAGTAATCCCCTTACCCCTCATCGGGTGCATTAGCTCATCAGGGAAGGACAGCCAGACCAGGCTCTTAGGCCCTTCTATGAACATGGGAACATCGCCTGACCTAATGGAACGAAAGCTGAATCCCTGCCATTTCTTAGGCATAGGTCCTGCACTGGCTACTCCAAATATGTCGTGGAAGAAGCTCTGCGTTGTTGATGGCATTCGAGAGAGGGCATAAGAATACTGGGTAATTTCAAACCCATGCGCCTTGAGACGGGGCATCAGCCAGTTCGCTTCCCTAAGGGAAAGACCATCCAGGACAACGACCGAGGAGTCGTATGAAGCAAATTCGGCTGCCCGGTCATGCGTCTTTATCTGCTCCAGTAGAGCGTCATACATTTCGAAGTAGGTATCTCTAATGTATTCCTCTAGCCGGTTCGTTTCTCGTTCCTGTTCAGTATAGAAGGCATCAAGGTTGCCTGAGGTGTCGGGTATCCATATCTCATTCACAGCCTGAAACAATAGCTCAACAGGGTCATCACGGCTAAGAAGCTGTGCAGTGACGCTACTCAGATTCATGCTTCTCGACCTCCAGAGTAGCCTTGATGGTACCTTCTGAAGGAATTGGCAGCTTGCCCAACAGTTTCATTAGTTCATCCTTGGTCATAGTCTGAGGCATCCATAGTTTGATAGAAAGTTCAACCTGACTGATACCTTTCTTGCTCTTGAAATCATCCAGCAATTTTTCAAGGTTGCCAGCCTCTTCTACTGCCTTGCCCTGGAGGAATATAGTAACGGCAGCAACCCTGTCTGTTGAAGTTAACCGTCCTTCGAGCTCGGTAACCATCTTGAAAGGCGTGGTATGCTCCTGGCTTACCACTGGCACTGTTTTCACTTCAACAGGTGTCTCGGGTTCTTTAATTACCGTAGCGCCAGCTTCAATCGTCTCTCCATACTTCACCTCTTCTCCAGGCGCTACTTTTTCAGTTTCTTTCTCAGGCGCAATAACAACCCCGGTAGGGGCAGAGGGGCCATACTGCGCGAGGTAAAGTCGCATCTCATCCAAGATCTCATGAGGCGGATTGCTTTTGTCATAGAAGCGCTTCTCCAGCTCCAGTACGATTTCCCCACTGCCGCACAGACTACGCACTCGGTCGTGCAGCATTTCAGCATCCAGCAGGAGAGGTCTACCTGTTTGCTTCATGAACATGCTTTTCAGTTCATCGAACCTTCTACCTTGCTCACGTGCTTCATCGAGCTCAACTATAATAGTATCGTCTACCACTTCTGTACTGGCGGCATTCCTGACCTTATCTATGATATCCAAGGCACTAAACTCACAGGGCACCGGACGGAAATGTACTTGGGCTCCCTTCCCACTTGCTTTCATCCACTCTCCATAAGCTCGCTGCACCCGGTCACGCAGTTCATTCTCTTGCTGCTGCTGGTATTCAGACAGGGCCTTCCTCTTATCAGCACCCACCTCCGGCTCCATCGCATCACACACTAGAATACGCTGGGCTCTGATTAAAAGTTCTTCGTTTTGAGCAAGGTCGCCGCCGGTTTTTGGGCGCACCAGTATTACCATATTTCTCCATTCCCTACCATGGAGGACCTTGTCCCGTATTTCATCACTTTCAAGGAATTTGGTTGATACCACTACCCTGAGTTGGCGCGTATCGGGGATTTCGGTATCCAGTGGGTAAATGCTGGTTTCCATACCCTTGAGAAAGTCCCTAATAACTCCGGCTAGCTTTTCCTGAGCAGGCTTAGGGTCTTCACTCAGCTGCCGCTGGGCCCGAGCATTGATGCTAACAGGCAGATTTTCCTCATCTCTAAAAACGTAGCGACCGTCTAGGGGGTGGACGAACCAAGCATTCAGAGCACCTTGCTTGAGTTTGGCCAGTACGAGGTTTATCTCATTTATGTTTCTCCCTGTGGTAAGATTGCTCACAACTATCTGGCCTTCGTTAGCACCAGGTTGCCCTGTCACAAACGAGCGGAGAAGGATAGTAGCTAGAACACCCTGAGCCAGCTTGTCGCCTTTAGTCCGTCTGATATCGTCAAGGCATCGCTCTACGAGGCGAGGTTCCAATTCAAACAGGTCACTGTGCACTTCTTCGTTTTCTGGGTTCACGTCCGAGGGTAGCAGGATATCCCTATCGGTATATGATTGTTTGAGTACGCTTGATAGGAGATAGAGGATGCCACGGGTATTTTGATAGTTACGGGAAGCACTAAAGCTTTGGAACAGCACTTCCAAGAGCTCAGGATGAAGAGGATAATATTTGAGCATCCTGGAACGATACTCATCGATAGGCTCGACAACAGTCCCCAGAGAACTCTTCAGCCCTGCGTAGCGTTTGATATAAGTCTCAACCACTCGCTTCGCCCTAGCCTGGTCGACACTTTGGAAGAGTCTAAAGCGGATAACCTCCGCCTTATCCTCTGAGGCTCCCAGGTCCTGGATGAAGATTTGTTCTCTGCCCAATCTTCCAAGGATTTCTTCATTGCGGCCGTATAGCGCAATCAAGACAATCAACTTGTAGTCGCCATCCGAACTGACTTCTGAAAGAACTTGAAGAAAGTTGAGGTTTCTAGCCTTCCTTACAGGGTCGGCAATGGCCTCATACCAAGATTCAAGCTCGTCTAGGATGATGACAGTTGGCTTCTTGCCAACTATATCTTTGAACTGGCTAATTGTAGGGAAATCCCTGACTTGGTCAAGAGTCGAGGCTTGGCCTAATCTCTTAAATATGGGCTCCCATAAGAATTCAGGGTTGCCCTCTTCCCCTTCCATGAGCTGGAGCTCGACTACGCGGGAGTGAGGAAGTGAAATATTTAGTGACCACTTTTCTTGCCATGCCTTCGCCACACTCGGTGAGGTAAATATGTGGAAAAGAG
>SDBT01008259.1_pt1 | contig 17012 bp, 16 predicted proteins | sample 2277101 | NCBI WGS metagenome assembly SDBT01 (sample SAMN10404973, study PRJNA504765) | marine sediment metagenome | isolation source: marine sediment core GS10_PC15, 103 cmbsf | place: Arctic Ocean: Southern Knipovich Ridge | collected 2010
GAGCTGCCAGCTCGACACGAGCTGCTGGCGCCGGGGTGACGATATCCAGGGCTATGGCAGATGCGCCCTTCCTGAACCTTGCTTCGGCAGGGCGGTAAGGTGCGCCCGGCAGCAGCACGCTCGCGTGCAGTACCACGGACAGGCAAAAAGGCAGCAGGAAATCAGGCCATCTCATCTCTTGTCTCGTTCCTCTGCCGGGACCTGCGGTCTCTTCGGGATCGGCAGATCCCGGAGGGATCGGCAGATCCCGGAGGGATCGGCAGATCCCGGAGGGATCTGCTGTCACTCTGGGACCTGCTTCTCCCTGCATTCGAAGGAGATCTCCCGTATCCCCTCTGACCGGAGGAGGTCCAGTATGCGTATCGCCATCCCGACTTCAGCGCGGCTGTCGGCGCTGATGAAGACGCTCGGCTGCTCACCGCCCCGGGCATGCTCCATGACCTTGCCCGGCACGTCTTCTGCGGCAACCGGCTCCCCGCCGACGTAGACAGCGTTGTCGCGCGTCAGGGTTATGCTGACGTGATCCTTGCTAGTGTCAGTCATGGCCGTGGAGGCCGCCGGGAGCTCGATCTTCATGCCCCGGTGGACCACCATGGACAGCATCGCGTATATGAAGAAGACGAGCAGGAGAAAGACTATGTCTATCAGCGGCAGCATCTCGATGCGTGCACGCCTGTTCTCATACCCGCTCTCGAGCCGCATGGCCTGCCTCCAGCCCCTTCTTGTACATCACCTCGAAACGCGCTGCCAGCTTTTCCATGTGCCTTGTTGCTTTCTGTACCCTTCCGACAAAGCAGTTGAAAGGTATCAGTGTGACCATTGCTATGGAAAGCCCCGCGGCAGTCGTTATGAGCGCGCGCGCGATCCCCCCGGTCACTGCCTTGGGGTCCTCTATGCCGCCCGACCCGAGCAGGTCGAACGACTGGATGATGCCCAGCACCGTGCCGAGTATGCCGAGGAGTGGAGCCAGGGTGATGATCGTATCCAGTGCGTTCAGGCCCCGCTTCATCCTTTCTATGCTGTCCTGGGCAGTGACTTCCATGGTCTCCCGGTGGCCGTGGTCGCGGTGGGTGAGGCCTGCGACTATCACCCTTGCCTCAAGGTCGGAGGACCGTTCGCCGGCAGTGACAGCTGCGTCAAACTCTCCGCGGGAGGTGAGTTCCAGCAGGGTCTCGACCAGGGCGCTGTTACGGCGGCCGGCCTGCTGCCACCAGAAGAGTATCCTCTCTATGATGATGGTCAGAGAGACGAGGGAGCAGAGCAGGAGCGGCCACATGATCGGACCGCCTCTTTCTATCAGTTCGTACATCTCCAGCACTCCTCTAACGGGTGACGGTCACGCCGATGAAAGCGGAGATCCCCGGCGTGCCGTATCCATTGGCCTCCTCGTAGTCCTCATCCAGGAGGTTCTCGATCCGGCCGTGTATGCGGATGTTTTCTCTTGCCTTGTATGACCCGCTGATGTCGACGAGCGTGTAAGAGGGGAGTGTGATCCGTGCAGACCCATCGCGGTCGTCCCTCTCCCCGGTGTAAGCCACACTGATGCCGGCTTGTCCTTTGCCCGGAAAGCTATACCGGATGTCGAGGTCTGCCTTGTGCTTGGGCCTGCGGAAGAGCTCCTCTCCGGTGGAGCCGTCCTCGGTGTCGGTGTTCGTGTAAGTGAAGGTCAGCGTGAGCCGGTCCGTGGCGTTAGAGACAGCGAAAAGCTCCAGGCCGCTCGAGGCCGCGCTTGCCACGTTCCCGTACGTGGATGTCGCCATGTCGAAATCTATCAGGTTCTCGAAATCGTTATTGAAGTAGGTGGCGCCCAGCAGGAGCCCGGCCTCGCGGAAGGACTGCTCGATGCCGGCATCCCAGCCCGTGCTTTCCTCGGGCTGGAGGTCCTGGGAGCCGTACTCCGAGTACAACTGGAAGAGGGAGGGCGCCTTGAAGCCCGTGCCGTAGGTAGCCCTGACGGTGGTGCCGGTCTCGCGCGAGATATAAGCCGAACCCAGGCGGTAGGTGGTCTCTGAGCCGCTCCTGTTGTGGTCGTCGAAGCGGATACCGAGAGTGGGGAAGAAGGTCTCTTTCAAGCTGACCTGATCGCTGAAGTAGAGGCCGGTAGTGCTCGAGCTCTCTTCACTGAAGGTGCTTGTGAAACCTACCCCTCCTGACTCGGCGTAGTAGTCCGACTCCGCTGTCTCCTCCTCGTACTCTATTCCCGCGATGATGGTGTGGGTCTCGCCCGCGTACACGGTGTTCTGCCAGTCCAGGGTGAGGAGGCTTCCGTCGTAGGAGTCGCGGGAAAACTCGTCGGGATGGGCTTCATCCGGGTCGTTCCTGAACTGCCTGTCGTGGTCTGCGAGCGAGACCGATATCTTTTGCTCCCATGCATCGTCCAGCAGTGAGAACCCGGCATGCGCGCCGAAGACGGCGTGGGACGCATCCCCGACGTTGTTGAGGTCGTCCCCGCCGGGACCTCCGCCGGAGTCTATCTCGGAATACGTATCGGTATACCTGAACGTGCAACCGGCGCTCCAGTTCTCTGCCGGGGTGAAGTCGAGACGGGCGGATACTGTTCTGTTCTCATAGCCGTCCTTCTCGCTGTTGCCGTCCTTCTCGTTCGCCGAGGAGATGCCTTCGGTGTCAAGTGCGGATACGCTGACGGAGTAGCCGGTGCTGCCGGCAGCGCCCGCGAGGTCGGCGCGGCCGCTGAAGGTCGAGAAGGAGCCTCCCTCGGCTGTGAGACTGGCACGCGGGGCGCCGGCGCCCTTCTTGGTGATGATGTTTATGACGCCCCCGATCGCGTCGGACCCGTAAAGGATGCTCTGCGGTCCGCGGATGACCTCGATGCGTTCGATGTTGTCGGCGGACAGGTTCGCGAAGTCGAAGGTTCGGCCCGCGGAAGACGGGTCGTTTGCCTCCACCCCGTCTATCAGTACCAGCGTGTGCCGCGACTCGGCCCCTCGGATGAAGACCGAGGTCCTCTTGCCCGCGCCGCCGGAACGGACGACATCCAGCCCTTCGACACCGCGGAGGGCGTCGTAGACCGTGTCCGCCTGGCTCCCGGCGAGCTCGTCGCCGGTTATGACTGTCGTCGAGCTTGCGACCTCCGAGGTCGGGGTCTCCATGCGGGTGGCTGTCACTATCACTTCCTGTGCGGGATCCTGCGGCGCGGGGGCTGCCGCCGCAGGAAACGCTGCCAGCATCACAAGGACCAGGGTGAGTGAGTATCTTGCCTTCATCATTGTTCCTTTCTCAGTGTCTTGCCGGACGATGGGCGCGAGGGTATCGTCCTGTCCTGCCCGTCCCGGTCTCCGGGTGCGAAGAGGAAGAGCGGCCTGCCGAGGTACGGGTCCTTGCCCACCCAGGCACGCGCCTTGTAAACGGAGGCGAGGCGGTCCGCAGTGAGCACTTCAGCGGGTGTGCCCTGTGCGCTTAGACGCCCGCCGTCCAGCAGTATGGTCCGGCTGCAGTAGGATGCGGCAAGGTTTATGTCGTGAAAGGTCGCCAGGATGGTCGTCCCCTTCTCACGGTTCAGGCGCCGCAGCAGCTCCAGGACTTCGAACTGGTGGTGTACGTCCAGGTGGCTCGTGGGCTCGTCCAGCAGCAGCAGCTCCGGTTCCTGTGCCAGCGCCATCGCTATCAGAACGCGCTGGCGTTCTCCCCCTGACACTTCCGTCAGCAGGCGGTCTGCAAGGCCGGTCACCTCGGTCTCCTCCATTGCCCGTGCCACCAGCTCGTGGTCGCGGGCAGACAGCCAGCCGAACGGGGGCAGGTAGGGGGTGCGGCCCATGGTGACTATCTCCTTCACGGTGTATCCGAACCCGGGGAACGGCTGCTGGCCCACGACGGCTATCTCGCAGGCTATCTCCGGCCGGGGGAGCTTCCTGATGTCCTTCCCGTGCAGGTGCACCGAGCCCGCGGCGGGCATGAGTGTCCCGCAGGCCAGGCGAAGCAGTGTCGTCTTCCCGGCGCCGTTAGGGCCCAACAGTCCCGTGAACCCTCCCGGCGGGAGCGAGCAGGTGATGTCCTCGAGGACGGTCTGCGTGCCGTAGGAGAATGTGACCCTGTCCAGCTCTATCATCGCTAGTTCCACCTCAGCTCGCGCATCCGCCTTAGCAGGTAAAGGAAGAGCGGGCCTCCGAGAAGAGCGGTCACCATGCCCACGGGGATGACCGCCGGGGAGAGCACTGTCTGGGCGAATGCGTCCGCCGCCACCAGGAAGATGGCGCCCCCGATGGCCGCGCCGGGAAGCAGGTAGCGGTGGTCTGGACCGAGCACGATCCGCATCACGTGGGGGACGATCAGTCCCACGAAGGCGATGATGCCGCAGGCCGCCACGATGGCTCCCGTCATGAGAGAGGCCAGGAGGAAGAAGTGCAGCTTCGCCCGCTCGACCCTGAGCCCGAGGTGCTGCGCGGGCTCGTCCCCCAGTGTCATGGCATTCAGATGCCCGGCGAAGAAGATCGAGCCGGCCGTTCCTGCTGCGACGACCGCGCCGACGATTGCCAGCATCTGCCAGTCGCTTGTCTCCAGGTTGCCGAGAAGCCACCAGAGGAGGTCGTGCAGCCCTTCCCGGGAGGACATCGCCACCATGCACATGAGGACGCTTCCCATGATGAACCCGATCACGACTCCCGCAAGAAGGAGCGTCTGGCTGGGCACCTGGCCGCGAACCCGGGCGAGGCGGTACACGATAAAGGTCGCTGCCGCTGCCCCGCAGAAGGCGGCCAAAGGCAGCCAGGCGGGGCCGGCGCCCGCTACTATTGCAATCGCTGCACCGAGGCCGGCGCCGGAAGATGTGCCCAGTATGTAAGGGTCGGCAAGGGGGTTTCGGAGGATACTTTGCTGAAGGCACCCGGAGACCGAGAGCCCGGCTCCGGCGATGATACCGAGGAGCACCCTGGCCAGGTGGTTCTGGAAGATGAAGGGCCTTGCTCCTGTGAGGATCTGCGTGGGGGTGAGTACCACGCCCCCGGCAAGAAGCCCGAGGAAGGCCCAGCCCACGAGGCCCGCGGCGAGGATGAGGAACCAGCGGCGGTGGTGCCTGCGGCTCATGTCCCGGGTCCTTTCGCCGGGGCGAGCCGCCCCGCAAGCTCTTCTATCGCGTCCACGAGCCGGGGGCCGGGCCGCAGAAGGGCATCGGAGTCCAGGTCGTCAAGGACCATACCGCTGCGCACGGCCTTGAGCTCGGCCCATCCGATGCGCTTCCTGAGAGTGGCTATCCCGGTGCCGCTGCCTGTCATGTAGCCCATCACGATCGCATCCGGATCCTGCTGGAGCACGAAGTCCGGGCTGATGCGGACATAGTCCCCCGGCAGGTCTGCAGTGATGCTCCGCCCGCCGGCCTTTTCGACCACCTCCGTCAGGAAGGAATCCCGCCCGGGTGAGGTGAGAGGGTCGTTCCATATCTCGAAGAACACCGTCGGGCGCCTTGCCGGCAGGGCAGGCATCCTTGCCAGCCTCTCATTGAGCCCGGCGATGAGCTCCGCGCCTTCTTCCTCCTGCCCGGTCGCCTCTGCTATGGTCTCGATAGCTGTGAAGACATCCCCCAGACTGCGGATGGACACGACGACCACCTGTATGCCTGAACTCTTGAAAAGCCTGTCTTTGCCGCGGGGCATCGGGCCGGCTGCGATGACAATGTCCGGCTCGATGGCCAGTATCCTTTCCAGGTTGGGATGGACGAAGGGGCCTATCGAGGTGATCTGCTGTGCTTGGAGGGGATAGTCGCATGCGTCTGTCACGCCCACGAGGCGGTCGCCCGCGCCGAGGGAGAAGACGATCTCGGTGATGGAAGGAGCGAGGGAGACTATTGTGTTTGCAGCGCCCAGCTCACCCTGCGCCCGGCGGCGGGGGCCGCGGCCGATGCTGTCGGTTGCACGCCATGCCAAGAGTGCTGCCGCAGCTGCCATGACCAGCGCAAGGACGATGACGGGGGCCCGCGCCGAACCGCGTGAACGTCCGCCGCCGGCGCCCGCTTTGCATAAAGAAGACCCCGGCTTCTTCCAAAGACAGAGCCGAGGTCCAACTCGTGTACGCCTCACTCTTCTCGCTCCTCGAAGAAGTTGCAGTGAGAGGTACGCGGGCTGGTATTCTGACTCCCGGATCTTCCTACTCCCCGCGCCTTCCCGTCCCCGTGATGCGGACAGTGGCTCTCGTGCGGGTTTCGTCCCCGGTTACAGCGGCGGGACCGTGACGGCTTCTTTACCGTCTTCCCTGCCCGGGATTTCTCCCCGGGCTTACCCACGCACCCGAATATTCAGTTTTTCTACGACTGTTTCTATAGCACAGCCGGGCCGCTGTGTCAATTCTGAAAAAGGCGACAGGCTCAGTGCTGTCCGGCCAGACTTACCGGTCCTCGGGCACCAGTGCTGAAGTGACCAGGAACAGGTGTGTATCGGAATCGGAAGATGTACGATCTGTGATGTGTTGACAGAATCCGACAATGCCCTCGAATTCTACCTCTCCCTTCGATGTCATACAGGGGATCAAGACACATCTCTTCCCGAATTTCTCCTGCACCTTCTCCCAGGAAACAGCGGGAATACCCGGGTTCAATCCTCGCAGGTTCTTGATCTTCAAGAAATCAGGTTCCGCAATTTCAGTGACAGAGCACTTGATTCTTAGCAGGCGTTCCGCAGTCAGAGAATGAAGTGCTCAGTCACCGAATTTGTGCAACCAAATGGGAGAAGAACCCTATTTTGGTAAGAAGGGGACATCTCTCTTTGCGTTTGACAGTACTGAACGCGTTATCCCCTTGACAATCAATCAGTTGCCGTGGTCCGAGCCCAAAGGGAGAAGGTGATGAGGTGCGGGTCGAGGCCGCGCGCCGCCGCGGCGTGGCTGCCAAGCTCCATGTAGCTCTCCAGGATGCGCTCCTCGGGGTCGAGCCCGAGCTCCTTCTCCATCCTGGCTATCTCTTCCGGTCCGCCCTCTATCTCGACGAAGTCGCCGAACGGCATCCTGTCCATGCAGACGGCCGCGCCGGAACGCTGGAAGGTCTCCCTCACGCGCTCGTAGTGGAAGCTCTCGTCGAACCCGAGCTTCAGGAGGATGTCGCGCGCCTGTTCAAGGTCGTCCACCTCAACGCTGTGCTCGATTCTGGTCTTGGTCCTGTCCTGCGTTTCGACTGCTTCCTTATAAGTGAGAGTGTTCACCGATCCGCGGCGCAGGCGGACCCGCCGGGCACCGCCGGGGGTCCCGGACTCGTACCAGGTGTTCTCTTCGAATGCCTTCTCCGCCGCAGGGCCGCACATGGACTTGAGCCGCGAGCGCACCCGGGTGACCTCCTCCCGGTCCTTCAGCCGGTGCTTGACTTCCTTTTCGAGCAACTCCTTTTCCTCCGTCCCGGCCGATTCTCGCATGCATATCCCTGAGTGTCAACCGGTCAGCATCGCTACGAACCTCACTGGCTGACCTTAGAGTTTGCCACGCAAACTCGTGCATGTGCCTCACTTACGCAGGGACGGATGCAGGGTTGCAGTGTCGAGATGATTGGAGGTTGACGTTTAATCTTGCATATGATAGTAATGTTACGCGGATGGCTGGATTGCACGAAGTCAAGGAGGGAGGGGTGATGCGTACGAGCTGGTGGGGAGTCCTGGTGCCAGCGGTGTTGGTGCTCGGACTGCTTTTGTCCGGGCAGGCTGCGTGGGCCTTGGTAAACGGTGGCGCGGCGCAGACTGAGCTGCTGAAGTACGAGGTGTTCGTGAAGAAGTTCGAGGTCTCCTACGACAACGGTGCCACATGGACGACTGTCTTCGAGGGGACGTCGACTCTCGTGGACCTTGCAAAGGGGGAGAGCGCGGGAACTTTCTTCTCTAACCAGTCTGTCCCGGTCGGGACCATAAACAGGGTCAGGGTGACCATAGACCAGTCGATGACGATAAAGGGCAAGGTCAGCAACGGGGGGACTACCTATGTGACGACTGCGACCGGCGCTGCCGAACAGACGATGGAGGTGCAGGGGGCGACCTATGCCGACCAGGCGACCAATGTGCCCACCGGTGATATTGTGCATGAACAGGCCGTGAATGTGTCTGTGGAGCCCGGGCAGGATGTGACACTCCAGGTGACTCTCGGCATAACGAATGCGGATAACGCCATAGGGGTGCAGAGTTGTTCGCCCTGCGGCTGGAGTTATTTTGTCGTGCCGCAGGAGGTGACCGCGACCGTGACACAGTTGTAGTTCTTGGGACAGGGAGCAGCTTGATGAGCAAGGACGGCCCGCGGGCAAGGAAAGATGTTGTGACCTCGAAGCTGGGGTGCGAGACGATGCTTTACGACCCCGCATCGGACAGGCTGCACGTCCTGAACGAAGCCGCCTCTCTCGTCTGGGTGATGGCGGATGGGAGTCACACGGCCTGCGAGATGGCCGAGGGGCTCCGCCGGGCACTCGCGGTCCCGGCGCAGGCACCGGTCGAGCGAGATATCAGAGGCCTTCTCGATGACTTTGCCGAGAAGGGGCTGCTGGAAGGAGAATGCTAGATGAGGGACGGGCAACAGGAGAAACGGCGGTACGAGCCTCCGAAGATGAAGACCTACGAAGCTGCAGAACTCGAGGAAGAACTCGGCCTTACCAACGGCTCTGTCGGAAACCTTAACCTTGACGGCGGCGGCGAGGTCGAAGAGCTCGACTGAGCTGAAAGAGCAAACGGGCAGCCTCGGCCGAGTGTCTCAGCCGGCAGACCGCCAGGTGTCGGTCCGCGTACATCCCACGCAGCGCGTCAGCATCCGGCAAGATGTACTCGATGAGGTCTGCCCGGCTGATGGGGCGGCGCAATCCCATCCTGGCTGCCCAGCCCGCTTTCTTCTCCGGTGGGCGAGAGGGTTTCGCCGCTGACCGGATGAGTCTAGCCTTCAGAGGTGAGGGCCGGGGAGGCGGGAAGTGCCGGAGCGCTTCCGAGAGCCCGCTTCCCGGGAAGAGGTCTTCCGCGACGGACAGGCCCGCGTAGACGGCGGCTGCCACACCCCACTCCCTTGACCTCTCCGCGACTGCACGCCACTGGACCCTTTCCCCGAAGAATCGTGCTGATCTGCTGATGTCTGCAAACCATATCAGCCTGTTCTCACCGGGTTCACGAAGCATCAGTTTGGCTGCAGGTGTGTCCTGATCCCGGTAGCGGTTTGCGCATGAGTGAAGGTCCGCGTGGCAGCACAGGTAGATGATGGCGTCCTCGGGCGCGAGCATGCCGAGGCGCGGCACGGGCGGGAACGGCTCCTTCCGCTGCCAGACGGTCAGGATGCCGGGGGAGTGTGGCCGCCACCGGGGGAGAAGGCCACGGTGCAGTTCCACGCAAACGGGCGGGCCTTCCTTCCTGACGAGGGGGATCTCGAAGTGGTACCGGCGATAAAAGCTTTCCGGGAGTGTGCCCGCGGGTGTCTCGTATCCCTGCTCGCGGAGAAGTGACTCCGCGCGGGCCGCATCTTCCGTGCGGACCAGGAGATCCAGGTCGTCGAAGGGACGAAGGCCGCGGTGCGGGTAGACGAGCTCGTCCAGCACGGGGCCCTTCAGTACTATCGTCTCCACTCCTGCCCCGTCCATGACGGCTGCCAGGCGCTGGAGCTCGCGGAGAAGCTGCATATTGTTGAACGCGACGGCGTGCGTCCGGCGGGCCAGCTTCTCTCTCGCTTCCGGTGGGATGCGCTCGAGGAGCCCGGCGCGCTGCAGGCTGTGATGGATGAGAGGAGTCACGCGGTGCCGCGCCGCTTCGGAGAGGATGCGCGGCCAGTCCGGATCCCGGTCGAGCCTGCGGGAAAGCATTTCCGTGTCCGTCCGGGTGCCGGTACAGTCGAGCAGGAGCTGTGCCTCGAGGCATGATGCCTCCGGGGATGACCCCGGTATCCCCTCCCGTGTGCCCGTGCGCGTCCGAGCGGACGAGCCGGCGAAGAACAAGAGCATCTTCATCAGCGACACGGTCACCGCGGAGAAGACCTTCGTACGCGGGGTCCCGGCGGACCGTCCTCCCGGGCGCGGGAGCGCCCCCCGCAGCGCCCTGTAAGTAAGGGACACGATGCGACCGTAGAAGCCGAGGGCGGTGTTGACCAGCCTCCAGCGGGGCGACATCAAGAATCTCACCTGCGAGGTTGCGAGGATCACCGTTACGACGCCGATAATGTTACGGGTGTCCACGGTGGCGGCCGATACGTTACGGTCGCCTTTCTCCTTCAGGCAAAGGCGGCCGTCGATCTGGCGTCTTCCCACGAGCCGGTGTACGATGATTCCCTTCGCGGTCCTGACGGCGATGATGTCTCCGATCCTCATCCGCGACGGGTCCGCGGGCTCGACGAGGAGACGTGAGCCCTGCTGTATCATGGGAGACATGCTGGTACCGCTGGAACGGAGCCAGCGTCCTACAGGCGGGCTGCCTGCAGGATGGCGGACTTGCGTCCGGCCGCATTTCGTTTGGCAATCGCTGTTCATTAATATAACATTATAGCACGATATTCTTTTCGCACCGGTATCCGCAGAAAAGGACATGTGCACGACATGAGCTTGATCCTGTCAATACTGTGGAGGGCTCTCGCGGCTCTCTTCATCTTCTACCTGCCCGGTCACCTGGGCATGCGCCTCACCCGGCGGCAGTCGCGCGATTGCATCGACTTCACCGGGGGTATCTTTCTTCCCGTCCTGACGAGCATTCTTCTCAGTTCGCTCACCGGGCTCATCCTGGCTCAGGCCGGGTGTTTCTCTCTCCCGGCTCTCGTTCTGTGTCTTCGGCTGTTCTCCACGGGTGCACTCGCCTGCCGGCGCGGCTGTAAGACAGCAGAGGAGGGGTCGGGGCCTGGGCAGCGTGTCTATGGGTGGTCCCTGGCGGTGCTGCTCCTGGCGGCTGCTTCCTGTTCTTCCGTCCCCACGAGTACCTGGAGGGAGGATGGGACCCGGGCACTTACCAGAATACCGGGGCCAGCATAGGCAGGACGGGAGCCATCCGCATCGAGGACCCATCCTGGGCGGGCATGAGTCCCGAGGAGCAGAAGCTCTTCTCACACACAAGGGGGGGATTGCAGCAGAAGTTCCCGGGTTTCGCGGTCACAGACCCCGCGCGGGGTATAATAACCCCGCGCTTCTATCACGTGTATCCTGTCTGGATAGCGGTCTTCCGCGGGCTCTTCGGGCCCCGGGGCGGCCTCTACGTCAACCCGGTCTTTGCGCTGCTTGCCGTCGTTGCCTTCTACCATGCGGGACGGTCGCTTTTCGGATGCCGCGCCGGCCTGCTTGCCGCGGGCCTCCTCACGGCGAGCGCGGTCCAGATATGGTACGCGCGTTTCTCCACCAGCGAGATACTGACGCAGTTCTTCGTCTGGAGCGGGGTCTACCTGCTCGCGCGCTACGAGGAGAGGGGAGAGCGCTTCTTCGGGGTTGCGGCTGCGCTCGCACTCGGCGCGGCGCTGCTGAGCGCGGCAACGGCGATCGTCATACTGCCCGCGGTCCTGCTGTACTTCTTCCACCGCAGCTGGGCGGCACGGCAGCGCGCGGACGCCTGGTTCCTTGTCCCCTTCGGCCTTTCCCTGGTCCACCTGGTGCTGCAGACAGCTGTCTTCACCAGGGAGTACGTGTACAACATCTACCATTACCACTACAAGTATGCTCCTCACAGGAACAGGATGATCGCCGGCTTTGCCGTGGGGCTCGTAGTCCTCGTGATCGCCAGGCTCGGTTCCCGCAGGCTGTTTCCGCTGTGGACCCGTGCCTGCAGGAATCCATACGTTCGGGGGGGAGCGGCCGCGGCTCTCGCCGGGCTTATCGTCTACGGGTACTTCCTCCGGCCCCACGTGATGCCCGGCAACAATAACGCCGCAAACCTGAAGGAGCTGGCGCTCTTTCTGACCAGGCCTGCGCTGTGGATCGCTACGGCGGGCGCGGTCCTGCTCTTCTGGAGGGGGTTTGAGCGCAGGAAGGCGTTCTTCGTCATGGTGGCCCTTGCGGCCGCTGTAGTCTTCCTGCGGAACAAGGCGATAAGCCCCGTATACCCATGGGCGCTCAGGCGATACGTGCCGGTCATACTTCCTTCTTTCCTCCTGCTCGCATCTTATGCCGTCACGGAGCTGGCAAAGTGGAAGGGACTTGCCGGTAAGGCAGCCGGGGCTGCAGCGTGTGCCGTGCTCTTCGTGCTCCCGGTCGTACGGGGGCTTCCACTCATAAAGCAGGTCGACCACCGCGGCATGTACGGTCTCACATCGCGGCTCGCAGGCCAGATGGATAGTGACGGTGTCTATGTCTGCGACGGGTACTGGCTGGCGACCCCGCTTCACTTTCTTCACGGCAAGAACACGCTGTCGGTGTCCGACAAGAACATCCCGAAGTGCCGGGAGGTGTTCCGCCTGATGGAGCGCTGGCTGGAGGAGGGCAGGGAGGTGTTCTACGTCACTCACGGGCAAAGGCCCTTCGTGCCGCGGCTGGACTTCGTCGAAGCAGGGACTGCTTCCTACAGGTCCTCGCGCCTGCAGCATGAGAAGAGAGGGCGGCCTTACAGGGTGAAAGAGCTGGACCTGGAGGTCAGCGTGTACCGGCTGGAACCCATCGCAGAAGAGACTTCCGAAGAGAGAGTCGAGCACGTCGTGGACATCGGGGAGAACTACTTCGGCCTGGTCCGCGGGTTCGATCACCCGAAGAGGTTTGGGGGAGGGATACACGGGCGCTGGACGCACAGTGTAGCGGAGGTGGTCCTGCCGTGGCCGGGCGGAGACCGGGATGTGGCGCTGGCAGTGATGATGGGCGGGCGCCGGCCCCGGGAAGAATCTCTTGCCAGGGTATCGCTGTATATCGACGGGACACGCATCGCGGAGCTGGATGTGGATAACGAGATGAAGCAGTACCTGTTCGAGGTGCCCGCCGGGGCCTCCGACCGGAAGCTCTTGCGCCGGGCTGTGCTGAAAGTGGAGTCCACCACCTGGAACCCGAACGAGTACGGCTTCAGCGGGTACAGTTCTAGCTCGGGAGTCCTGATGGACTGGATAAAGGTCGGGTTCTAGGAAGCGGCGGCAAGCTGCTCGACGGCTTCTCCCATCTCTCGCAGCTTTCCGGGGGACAGCTCATAGAACCGGATGCCGCCTGCGAGCCGCGACATCTCAGCCAGGAGCTCTCCGGTCCTTCCTGCGAAGTCCTTTTCGAGGACCGCCGACCTCGAAGCGGCAAGCTGCATCCGGGCCAGCTCGAGAAGCCCTTCGGAGGCAGGCAGGGCGCGCAGCCGTGGAGCTGCGTTCCAGTCGGGCGGGGCGGACCTGCCCCGGAGCGCATAGACAAGCGGCACGCCGTGCTCGCGGCACAGCTTCTCCACGGCTGGCACGAGCTTTGCTCCTCTCTCCACGCGTATTCTGAACAGTGACAGGTCGTGCCCGCAGAGCTTCCGGACTCCTTCCACTCCCTCCAGTCCGAGGAGCGCTGCCGGAAAGGCAGCTGGCGCGTATCCAGCTGCCACCTCGACATAGCGTTCCGGTTCCTGCATACCGCCGGGCGGGTGCAGGAAGACCACGGCTGAGGGCCTGCAGGCGCTCCCGCGTTGTTTCCAGGGCAGGTCTTCGATATCCAGAAGGATATCCCCGTGTCCTTCCCCGTGCGCTGTCGCCGGGGCGAGTCCGGGGAACAGTTCAAGAGATGCAGGCGAGACGTGAAGTGCTCTCGGGAAAGGCTCCAGGAGGCCCGAGTCTCGCCGCATCGGGGCAAGCTCGTCGGAGAGGAATGAGCAGCCTCTTCGCAGGAGTTCGAGGATGAGCGTCGTCTTCCCGCAAGACGCGTGGCCGCAGATGATGATGCCGCTATCTCCGCGGGAGACGACCCCGCCGTGAAACACGTGGTGGGCCGGTGCACGCGAGACGATGAGAGAGGCAGCTGCGGCAGCTGCCTCCCGGGGTGAAAAGGGCTCTCCAGCAGGATAGAAACGGGTGTTCCACCGTATGCCGGGGCGCCTGCCCCCAGCTCCCGGATCGATCAGAATAGTCTCCGGAGAGGTGGCTTCCCCCGTGTCGCTGAAGTGGCGGTACGCGGCTCTGAACGCGGCCAGGAACTCCCCGGAGTCCGAGGACACCGAGTAGCAGCGATTGAAGAAGCGGTAGGTCTCACCAGGCATCCTGCACGTTCCTCCCCGTTGGAATTGTCCCGCCTGTGGGAGGATTGTCACACGGCCCTCGCCGTCGTGTCAATCCGCACCGTCGGGAGCGGCGGTTGACGCATCCATGGAGTTCCTGTAGAGTCGTGTCGGCCGGAGGAGATCTACTATGAGACAGGTAGTCCTGGGCAGCACGGGGCTCAGCGTTTCGTGTGTCGGGTTCGGAGGTTTGCAGATAGCCAGCAAGCTGACCGACCGCGAGGCGGTGCGACTTGTCCGCCGCTCGCTCGACGAGGGCATCAACCTCGTGGAGACGGCGCGGGGATACTGGCAGAGCGAGGAGAGGATCGGGAAGGCTCTCGCTGGAGGCCGGAGGCAGAAGGTCGTCCTCGCCACGAAGACCGGCCAGCGCGACCCGAAGAAGTTCCTGAAGGATATAGACATTTCCCTGAAACAGCTCCGCACTGACTACATCGACCTCTTCATGTTCCATGGGACCGACCAGCAGAAGGACGTCACTGCGCTTTCCAGGGGCGGCCTCATGGAGGCGGCTCAGAAGGCGGTCCGGGCGGGGAAGATCCGCCACCTCGGGTTCAGCGGGCACGGGCTGAAGGTGGCGCTGAAGCTCGTAAAGAAGAAGCAGTTCTCGTTCCTGCAGTTCCCGCTGAACTACGTTGGGCCGGAGGCGGTCTCGAGGGGGCTCCTGAAGGAGACGCGCAAGCGGAACATGGGCTTCCTGGTGATGAAGCCGTTCGGCGGCGGCAGGCTGGGAAACGCGCGCTTCTGCCTCGGCTACCTCCTCAGAATACCGGACATCGTACTGCTGCCGGGATTCGAGACGGTGGAGGAGGTCAGGGAAGCGGTGCGGCTTGCGGAGCGCCCGCCGCGGCTCTCCGAACGCGACCGAAAGCGGATGGCTGCGATCAAGAGGAAACTCGGCAGGTCCTTTTGCCGTGGATGCACCTACTGCCAGCCCTGCCCGCAGGGGATCCCCATCCAGCAGGTGATGTGGTTTCCGGTCATCGTCGGGCAGTTTCGCCCGGAGGACGTGATGGCCAAGGGGACGTACGCACCTGCCATGGAGGCGGTCGGGAAATGTACAGAGTGCCGCATCTGCGAGTCGCGATGCCCGTTCGGGCTCAAGATCCCGGGGGCATTGCGCAAGAGCCGGGAGCTTTTCAACCGTCTCAGCAGGGGATGAGCAGCGTCAGAATCCGCGCTAGAGGTAGCGGATGATACCGGATGCCGCGGCAAGCGTGGGAAACTCGCCCGCCCCGTGCGCGGCGAGGAGTGCAGCTCCGAACGCGGCCTCTTCCTCGTGCGCGGGCACTTTCATCCCGTAGCCGAAGCTCTCGGCCACGATCTCCCGCAACAGTTGGTTCTTCCTGATCCCGTTCCCCGAGCCTATCAGGACTGAGCGGCTTCCGGCTCCGAGTGCTTCCATTTCCCTGTAGTAGCCGTGCAGCTCCTCTGCCATCCCGCTGAGCAGGGCGCGGGCCATATGGCCGGGAGTGAGATTGTCTTCTCCGATCCCGCTCCAGGCGCCGCGAAGACCGGACTCGGCGCGCGTCCCCGCGAAGAGCGGGTTGCAGCGCAGGCCGTCTGCTCCGGCGGGGACCTTCGCCGCGAGCCCCGTCATCGCGCTGTAGATATCCTCGTCTCCCCGGGCCCCGAAGAAGGCTTTCCCCGCTGACAGGAACAGGTCTCGAAGCAGCCGGTAGGACCGGCCGCCACAGAGGCTGGAACCCACAAGGAGATAGCCTGACCCGGGATAGCAGCGCGCCTCGATCCGGCTGCTTCCTTCCTGCCCGGACGAATGGACGGAGACCTGGCCCCCGGTCCCGATGTTCACGAGGACGGCGGAGCCGTAGTCGTCCACACTACCAGCGAAGCTCGCCTGGTTGTCTCCCACGGGGCAGAAGACAGGGATCCCGGGGCGGAGCCCGCACTCGCGTGCTGCGGCTCCGGTTAGCTCTCCTGCCTGTTCGCCCGACCCGCGGATCCCGGGGAAGATGCTTTCCGGGAGGCCCAGCCTGCCGATCAGCTCGAGATCCCACGAGCGGGAGATGATGTCGAATAGCCCGGAGCTGCCCGCACCGGTCGGATCGGTCACGGGCCTCTCCCCGGTGAGATATGCAGCCACGTAGTCGGCAAGAAGACAGGCGGTCAGGTCCGCGGCAGGCGGCAGTAAGCGGTTTTCCTTAAGCCAGAAGAGACTGGTCCCGAGATACCCGGTAGCCGGCATCGCGCCCGTTCTGGCGAATCCCTCGACGCCGGCGAGTTCACGCATACGCTCTGCGTAAGTAGTCGCGGTGCCCGGCATGGGCTCGTTTCCACGCTGGTCCTGCCAGCCGATGAAGGGAGCTGCAGGCCTGCCCTGTGCGGAGACCAGTTGCACCCCGTGCATCTGTCCCGTGAGTCCAATTCCCCGGATGGCCTCAGGGCTGCCCGATGAATCCACGACCTCGTGTATTGCTTCCGTAGCGATAGTCGCTGTACGGGATGCGTCCCATTCCGAGCGGCCCCGTTCGCGGTCTGGGGCGGAAGTGACCTCCGAGTTGTTGGGGCGCACAGCGCGTGCCTTGACGGCTGCTTCCTCGGTATCGACGAGAAGTACCGATATGGTAGTCGTCCCCAGGTCTACTCCGATGTAGAGTCCCAAGACCGTATCTCTCCTTAAAGAAAGCGGCCCGCTCCAGTGGAAGTCGTCCGCCCGGATCCTCTTCTGGGAGCGTTTTTCATGCGTCTTCCGGTGTGCGGGTCCTGGAGGAAGACCGGATTGCCTGTTCCATGCGGGCAACTTCCTTGTCCGACAGGAAATCGAAATGACTCGTTCGCTTTCGCACTGAAAGCCGCCCGTTGTTCTGCAGGCAGGCTCGGATGAAGAGGTCGATCTTCCGGTCCGGCATGTCAACGATCTCCTGTATAGCCTTCTTGGTGCGATCATAGTCGGCCAGGAAGGCCAGTTCCTCGACAAGC
>SDBT01008260.1_pt1 | contig 17011 bp, 12 predicted proteins | sample 2277101 | NCBI WGS metagenome assembly SDBT01 (sample SAMN10404973, study PRJNA504765) | marine sediment metagenome | isolation source: marine sediment core GS10_PC15, 103 cmbsf | place: Arctic Ocean: Southern Knipovich Ridge | collected 2010
TAACTCTTAATCAGGGTGTCGGCGGTTCGAATTCACCACCACTCGCGACCACATAGTAGCCCATAGTATACAGTCGGGCACATTACCATTCCCCTGACATTTGCAGCGGTAGCGGTCTTGTGCTACGATTAGATTGCACTTAGCTATACTAGTAGGAAGGGTTAAAGACTAAGCTGAGGGTTCTATCTATCTTACACTTAGCTCAACCACTCCACACAGGGATCGGCGTTCGTCCTGGGGGTTTCCACGCCTACACGCATAGCCACACACACACGAATATAGGGGGGCACGTCGGTGATGCCTCTTTGATATGTGATTGGGGTACCTCCCAAACAGAGTTGGGATAGTCAGGATTCCCTGACAGGACCCCCTCCCCTTGTGTGAGGCAGAAGAAATACGGGGTTTAGACTGGAAAAAGGGTACTAGTGGTGGGGGGCAGGAAAAAGTTGACATGGGGGAGGGTGAGGGTGTAAGATGCGAGGAGGAGCTTGAAGAACTCCGTATTTGCTGCCTGGTGCAGCGGGTGGGAGGTCGTAGCTGGCGGCCTCCCTCCTATAATCCGAAAGGTGGTGGCTGGTGAACGATCGGATACTTGAACTACTGCTACTTGAGCTGTGGGCGAAGGATCTGGCGGCGTGCGATGCGCTGATGTGGGCGATCGAGAACCCTGGGAAGTCGTGCTGGCTGGTGATCGGGAAGGATCCGATGGAGGGTCAAGCGTGTGATCCTCCGCCGAAAGAGACATGGAGGATGAACTGATGGGTGAGAGACTTGTGCTGAGGGAAGATTTCGTTATACCCGCGGGGACGGTATTTGCCCTGGGACCGGCAAAATCGACCTACGGCGGGGGAAACTACGAAGCCAACATAGCGATTTCAAACGATGAGACTATGCGGGTGGTGGTTTTCAACGAGAAAGATACCCTGGAACTGTTTGATCACGAAGGAGAGAGCTGAACCGATGGAGAATCCTATGAGATCGTTCTGGTCGGGGATGAAGAATACTTCATGGCTAGGCGATAAACTAAAACCGCGGTCGAGATGGTGGGGGCAGGTGCATAGGCAGATGTATGGACCGAAGAATTGGGTGGTTGGGTTTCAGTCTAAAGAGGGGAGGAAGTAGATGCCAGAATGGGAGTATGACGAGCAGCCAAAATTGTTGCCGCCTCCGAAAAGGGCGACGAACGTAAAATTCCCCGATCCGGTGGTCCTCGAGGCAGGAGACGACTTCGATGTCATTGAGCATCCCTTCGAAGAGGGCGTGACCGCTAGATTGTGGCACTCGAATGGTGGGATCAGGTGCGATGGCAGTTGTGACGGTGTACCTGGTGCGTATCTCATCAGCCCCGATGTTGAACATTCTCAGGCGTTTTATTCAAAACAAATAAAGACTTCTGAAAGAGGCCGCGAGGTCCAACAGGTCCAGTGGGAAAGATCCCGCCAAGCGATGAGGGATGGGATCGAGCTGGCGGTGAGGGAGTACAAGGGCATTCCCATTCACCTGATGACGAACGAGGCCGCAACCGCGTACCTCGCCCAAGTTTTGACGGAACGCGTCCTCGACAAGTTGGAACCCCTCAGAGACGTTACCAAAACCATGCAATTTCTCCTCGAAAAATCCCAGGCACTCCCCGATGCCAGGACGCGGAGAGATGTTCCTGAGGTTGCTATTATGATCAACATTGAGGGGGGCTTATTGTCAGGAGGATTTGATGAAGATTAGTTTGGAGATCAAGGACTCAGAAGGGGTAGTTCACAATCAAGAATGCGACGATTATAACTACAACGTAGATACCAAGAGTGTGCTATGCTACGAGGCGGAAGGGGAAAACAAATTGTTGGTCGCGGCATACGAGGATGTGAGTCATTTCCGCAGGGCACCGGAACCCGCGGACGAGGAGTAGGTGGATGACCGCTAATGCTTGGCAAGTTTTCGATATATTTTATGACAGTGTTGGAGGTGAGGTTCACAATCTCAACGCCACCGATGTAATCAAGATGGCTTTGATTTTGACCACCTGGACGCCTAACCTACAGACAGATGTTAGTTTTTCCGTTGTTGACGCTTATGAGCACGCAGCTCTCTATGGTTACACGGCGGGCGGCGATGCAGTGGCGGCAACGTGGGACGCGGCAACTAATACGCTTACGTTTGATGTGGCGAATAATATCTGGACTGCTTCAGGTGGGTCGATTTTAGCGCGCTACGCCTTGTTGTACAATACGGCTGCACCGGGGGCTGTAAACGACTTGATTGCTTATTGTCTGATAGATAATACACCGGCGGATGTTGAAGCGACAGACGGCAATACGCTGACGGTTACAATCAATGCAAGTGGTGTATTTACAATCGCCCAGGCATAAACAATGGCGAAGCCGGTAAAAGATGCCAAACTAAAGGCGCAAACGATATGGCCTGGTGCTACGGTTGTTGAACGTGGCAAAGGCTCTATCAAACATCAACATCCCACCAACCCCAACAGATTTATGTTGGATACGCAGGTTGGTGGACGCGGCTGGCATTTTGGCGATGGTCCTTTTACCGAAGCGAACGAAGTAGACACGGCATGGGTTGATGCCGATCCCGTCCTTGATGCGCCATGGCGGAAGAAGATGGTGCTGGCGGATTACAACGCCTACGCCTTTCGTGAAGCGACTTTAGGTTTCGACCAAGGGCAGTTGATCGAATACCGACACCCCGCCAGCGGCGAGGGTGTTACTTTTCAACCCACACAACTCCAGTGGACCAATGATCTCGGTCAACTAAGCCCTATCGAGGACCCGCAAAGTGTATCTGCATCCATTGTGGACGACACCCTTCGATGGATCGGGGCTTACGGTCCGGGCATTGATTTCCAATGGGAAGCCCAAACTGCGAGATTGATGAAGTACGTCAACATCAACAGCCTTGTAGAGTTAGGCGCTCCCCCACAGTTCATCATAGATGGTGGCAATCCAGTTCTCAGGATTGAACTGCTATTCCAGAAATCGGCAGGGCTTGAGATTTGGGTTGATGGAGCGTTGTGGAACGAGAAGTCTAACAATCCACAAACGACTTTGAACAATGTTGAGTTTCGAGCAGACGGGGTTCCTGTCTGGTGGTTCAAAGCTCCGAAAGCGTGGGATAGCGACCCATCCGATAATGCGACTGACTTTAATCTCACAATGCGTCTGAGAAAGTCAGGTCCAAACTTATTTGTTGAAATTCTTACGCCGTGGTCGTGGCTGGAAACCGCTGTTTATCCTGTGACAGTAGACGTAATAGTTGACTATCAGGTTGGTGCTGGCTCAGACGATGGGTTTGAGACGGCATCGGGCGGAGCGATGGATATTACGTCCAACTTCGTCAAGAACGGGCGTTTCTATATTGGTGGACACCGCTGGACAGGTGTGATAATTAGTGATGGAGTGACGATTGATACAGCCTATATGTCATTCTATCTTTATGATACGGGCCGAGATAGTCCCGATACAGTTATTTCTTTTGAAGATAGTTCTACCCCAGCCACATTCACTACGAACGCAAGCGACATTTCAAACAGAACAGGAACAACCGCTACGGTCAACTGGCAAGCGGTAGATGTTGCGGCTGGGGGTGTGGGTTTTTATGATAGTCCTGAACTCAAGACAATTATTCAGGAATTAGAAGATTCGTATGACTATTCCGGTGGTCTTGCGATGGCATCCATTACGGGAATCATCGGGACTTCTACTGACTTATACGATAGATCATACGACCAAGACCCCGCCAATGCCGCCAAACTCCACATCGAATACACGGCGGCGGGCGGAGTTGACATCACAGTTCCGGTTGCCACGCTCGAAATCACCGGCTATGCGCCAATAGTCACGGCGACAGGGAATATAGATATTGAAGTGCCAGCGGCGAGCCTCGTTCTTACAGGATACGCTCCGGCTATCGGTGTTGGCGTGCCGGTTGATGTTCCCTTGGGGACGCTGGTGCTTACGGGTTTTGCTCCAACGGTAACGACCACCTCCAATATAGTAATCGAGATCCCCGTTGGTGTTCTTGTCCTTACCGGCTATGCGCCTACCGTTGTTGGGGTTACGCCTGATCGGTTTGGACTCGACAAGCCAAAAGAGAAACCCTACGAGTATCAAAGAGACATACTTGATATGGAACCTATCGCTCGGCCACTATCTCAAACTTTCGCTCTGCGCCAGGAACAAAAGTCTATTAGGGATGCCAATGCGGTTGCCGAAGCTCTGGTGAGACAGAACGACCAAGCGGCTGCCGAACGAGTGAGTGCCATGCTTGCAAGAGAGAAGGTTGACAAAGATAAGGCCGATCGTCGCAGGGCATCGAGCTTGCACAACTTGGCGAAGGCGCAAATTGCGAAAGAGGCGAAGGCTGCACAGAAAGCCGAGAGGGACAAGGTCAATAGAAAGAGCCTTCAAAAAGCAAGAGCTGCCAAAAAACGGAAGGCGAAGAAAAAGTGAAGCTGATCACTCTTAGCAACTCCGAATTGGGAAAGATGTTTGAGGAGCAGGCATCGACCGGCAATGTCAAAGCCGATGTTCTTGGCGAGATCCGCCGGCGTGTCAATGCCGATACCCCCACGGGATTCTTCTGGCTCTATCTCCTGGTTCGCAACATACTGATTCCCCGACATGGGAAGAAGTGGACAAGGAAACTCTACAAGTCTCGCGACGCAAGCGGAGTCGCCAGGTTCATCAATGAGGCGTTTCGAGGATCTACCAAAACCACGATTTTTACCGAGACATTCACCGTGTATCAGATAGGTCTTTTCCCAGCTCGATCGAACCTGTTTGTTCAAGCATCGGACGACACGGCGGAAGAGGCTGCTTCAAATGTGGGCGACATCATCGAACACAACCCCGGGTTCAAGTTGCTATTTCCTAACATTGTTCCTGACAAAGACAAGGGATGGGGGCAGAAGGCGGGGCGGTGGGTCAAGCGAAGCGATATGCCCTACGAGGATTGGGTCAGGGTTCGTCACAAGAACGCGACATTGCTTGGGGCTACCTATAAGGCTTCGGTTGTGGTGGGGAAACATCCGACCGGCGTTTTTGTCATGGACGACATCAACGATCGCAAGAACACCGAGTCTGATCGACTGAACAAGGAAGTGAACGATACCGTCACCGATACCTTGTTCCCGTGCCTTGAGGACTCGAAATGGAACATCTTTAATCAAACGCCCTGGACGAAACGGGATGCCTTACAGTTGGTCAAAGACACCAGCGCGTGGACCGCGATCAAGACACCTGTGTTGACCCCGCTCGCGGAAGGTGAGGGTGTGCACATTCTTGTTGAGAAGCACGGCAACATCATCTACGACCAGTGGGCAGAGCTTACGTGGCCGGAAAAGTTCACCGCCGATCTTATCGCTATCAAATATAAAGAATCGGGCGCAAAAGGCTTTGCGCGGATGTACCTGCTTGACTTGACCGCAGTAGAAGGGCTACACTTGAAACGAGAGTGGTTACACGATTACGCGCGCGAAGACCTTAGTGGAACTTATCCGATCTTCATGGGCGTGGACTATGCTTCATCGGCAGACCTGGTAAAAACAGACGATCCTGACAACTCCGCGATTGCTGCGATAGCCAAGATGCACACTGGCGATCGGGTTATTATGGACGGATGGTTTGGGCAAGTGTCTCAGGCAGAGGCCGAGATCAAGCTCAACCAGTGGGCGGGAAGTTACGATCGCTTGGAATTGGTAGGCATCGAGACTGACGGTTCGGGTCGAGAGCTTTATTCTTTGATGGCGCGCAACTCTGCCTTGCCGTTGCTCGAGATGGGAACGGGCGGTCGTTCAAAGGGATACCGTTTTGAAGAAATAATGGCACCGTACTTCGAGATGGGAAGGGTTTGGATTGCTCATCCATACACGCCTTTTGTTCGCAAGTTTATGGACGAGTGGGTTGGTTGGAGTGGTGGAAATAAAGACGAGTGCGATACTCTTGATGCAGTTTTCTACGCTCTCGCAGCAAGCGGTCTGTTTCTCGAGGAAGCGTGGGCAGCATCAGACACACACAGAGAAAAGCCCTGGTACGAAAGGGATGAGGTATCGGAGTCGCCATTTGCCTCATTCGGTCGTCAGGCAAGGGGTCAGCGATGACTAAAGATTTAGCTTACTTTCAATCGTTCACAAAAGAGTTGATCGAGAGAGACGCCGATCTTCGTAAACTACAATACAAATACGAAGCCATCTCGCAGTTGAATTACACCCTCCCCGAACCTCTTGAAACTCTATCGTGGGTGGTTCCGTATAAATCTTCCGTGCCCTACGTTGCATTGAAGGGCGGCACCCGTGCTTTGTCGTCATTGGACGAGAGAATAAATATCCATCCCATCACGGTTTCGGGAGTGGTTTCCGACGATGCCTCCATGACAGCGGAACAGGTTGCGAATAATTGGGAGACAGCTCTCAAGTGGGAGATGAGTCGCGCAACCGCTCGTCAACCAAACTATCGTCAATCGGTGATCTGGAATGCGCTGGTCTATGACGAATTGGTGGGCACCTGTATTCACCTTCCCACTCAGATCAAATCGCTCAAGGCACTCGAGCGCGACACCAATCGACACGAAGCAGCAATGAGACATGGCTTCTTCGCCATGAAACTTTACGATCCCAAACAGGTTCACCACTATTTCTCTGATTACATGCTTGAGGCCGTTGCCCTGGTGACGGTAATGAAGGCTCAACAGATTGTTGATTTTTGGGGAAAGCAAGCAGAGGAGATCAACGAAAAGATCAAGGGTGATCCCGTACACGCGATGCAGGACTACCTCTTGGCGGACGTTCATACCCTGGACAATCGAGTGGTTTGGGCGCAGGAAGGCGACGATGAGACAACCATATCAGCGGGCGGTGGAATCGAAATACTACCCGTTCAAGATAATCCTCATCCTTTTATTCCTTGGGCAATCAAAGTTGGTGGCACTAACACAGAAAGCAAGGTAGAACACCGGCGCAAACCCCTTCTATATCCGGTTGTTATGGCTGAACAATGGTTCATCGCTAATGTCGTCGGGACACTAGGGCTGTCCCAGGCTATATCGGAAAGTAACGCTCCGCTACATGAGGTTAGCGGAGCAGGTGGGCGCAACGTCAGAATCGACCATCGGGAACCTGGTGGGGTAATCTACACCCAACAACACCAAACCTACACGCGATTGCAGCGTGGCGATATTGACCCCGCCATTCAGGGCTTCTTGGAAAAATTCGAGGCGGACATGAACCGCTCGACGTTGCCGGCGGTTCTTGTTACATCCGAGGCGATGCCAGGAGAAAGTTACTCAGGGTACAACCTGCGAGTGCAAACGGCGATAGGTGCCCTGATCCCCTACAAGGCTCTTGGTGAGCAGTTTTACGATGAGCAATTCCGCAATATGTTATTGCACACACATTACTCCGGAGAGGATCTTGTTGGCTACGGCAAAAAGGGTGACAAAGCCCTTCAAAAGTACACCATAGGTTCTGAGGAGATTGATCCCAATGGGATTGTTCTCAACACCGAGTTGTCTCCTGATGTGCCGGTCGATCGGGTGCAAAAGATCAATTCCGCAATCCAGATGGCGGAAAGATTGAACTACTCCCCCATCAAGATTTTGGAATACCTGGGAGAGTCTGACCCCTACGGTGCATTGCAGGACTGGATTTCGTGGCAGTTTGTCAACGCGAAAGTGGCCGGTCGTATTCAGAAGATTGCCGCGATCGAGAGCGGTGCATTGGAAAAGATGGCAGAAGATATAGCGGATATGAAAATACAAGCCATGATGAAACAGGCAGATGCAGCAAAGAAAGCAAAGGCGAATGGCGGTAGTGGTGGTCGCGGTAATGGACGACAAATGAACCTCTTTGGTGGGGAAAGAGCGGGAATGGATAGGAACAACCCTGCGATGGGCGGCCAAGCACCCATTGTGGAAATGGGAGACGAAGCCACGTTCGAGGGAGCAACGGGCGAGTCTCGAGGGATGGGAGGCGGGGTATGAGCGCGACCATCACAGAACGAGAACTCGACAAAATGGAAGTGGAAGCGGAGGCAATAGTCTCTAAACTGGAAGAAGATTTTGAGGACGCTTTCTTAGGGAAGAGGAAGGGTAGAAAACATGGCGTTCATACGGCGAGAGAACAAACCAGAATTACCAACGACAGATCCACCGGACGTACCGGACCTGGACAAGCGGCTTTACCAACAGCCACGATTCGGGACACCGCCCCAAGACAAACCTACTGATCCTGCGACGTTGCCTCTTTCCGCTGAGGCGTTGCGATATTTGCAGCAAGATATGTCAGGAGAAGATATTACCAGGATCTTCGGTGACCAACCCGAAAGACCAACGGTACTATCCAGGCGCGACGAAGCATTACAAGAGTCTATCAATCAAATCTATCAAGACCCCGATTGGGACCCCGACACAGATGGATCGTGGTTGGGGTTGGAAATGGAGCATCCTGGTGCGCTGGACCTCATTCAGCTTTCATCTTCGGGGTTATCTCTTTATGGTTCTGGTGGATGGGCGGGTCATCTGCCGCCAGGGATCGGTGAAGAAGATGCGATAGCAATTCTTTCGGGGGAATACTCCGAGGGGTATCCGTTATCTGCATGGGATTTTCTCTACCCGTGGCCGGACGAAATCGGTGGCGGCGGAGGTAACGGTGCTGCCGCGGCCAGGGGCGGGGGCGGGGGTAGAGGCTATAGCATTGGTGCAACTCCTAGATATTCGGGCATAGGCTTAGTTATGTGGAGGATCAAGTAGATGCCGCCACGACCGCCACGGGTAGGCGAACCCCCGACCGTTTCTGATGCCTTTTCTCAAAACAGGTGGGCGCAGCGCATGTTCGATCAGCGCAGAACTGCCGACCAATACAGACCTCCCGAACCCATTGAATATAACTCGATGGGTATTCGTGCGGATTGGGACCCCTCGTCTTCCAGGAATCCCGATGGCGACCTGTTACCTGAGGGAGCGTTTGGGTGGACAAAATACGGCACACCTAGCTTTGGTGATCCCAACGATCTAAGTCTGATGGGGGATATAAAAGCAGGAATAGATTATTGGAAGTGGTCTTTCTTCAAACCCGTAGATTTAGACAAGAGAGAAGTCACAGCGTTCTCGCCTGAGTTTTGGGAGAGAGTGGAAAAGATGGTTGACGACGAACCTTCGGGGGGAGGTTTTCGCGCGGAAGGAATGAGAGGGGTTCCTGAGTTTGCCAAAGCCCTGTTTACCGAAACTATCCTGGGGATTACAGAGATTCTTGATAGGGCAAAGAATGTTGATGTAGGAAACGACACCGCGAATACAGCATTGTCTTATGTGGGCAAATCAATGACGACAGCCTTGTCGGTGTTTGGTAATGCCATCAATATACCCGCCTATCAATTGAAGCGCGGCATTACGGCAAGGCACTTGTCAAACGAGCTACTTGCTGAAAGATCAACAATCCCCGACATGCCAGTATATGAGGGATGGAAGGGTTATCTAGCCAACAACCTTTATAAATATGCCTACACATACGTCCAGGCAATTGAAGCCAAGAAACGATGGACCCAAGATGAGATAGACGACATAGGGCAACGAGCAATTGACGCTTCGCGCATCGGTTATTCTGGCGTTGTGATTCCTGGTCTTGCCAATGACTACATAAAGAGGATGGAGTCGGGCGAGGATCCGCGCATTCTGGCTATGGAGTTAGAGAACATAGGTATTGAAGCGGTGGGAGAAACATTGCTAGACCCACTTAATGCCATCGGTATGATGGCTCGATTAGCCAAGGCTAATAAGGTGCGCCAAGCCTCGACCGGCAAATGGGCAACGATTGCAGATCCCGGACTCGCCAGGCTGCTGGTAGCAAGCCCCATAGACGACGCGGCGCAAGCATCCGAACACATGGGCGATATTGTCAGGCAGGCGGGGGTTATGTACGACAACACTCGCGCGGGATTGGTCACGGAAGCGGGTGCGAGATCGGCAATGTCTCCTACCGCATCGTCAAAAGCCCACCTTGCATCAAGAGAAGCACAGGATTATTTGGGAGTAGTGGCGGCTCATCATACCGGTCAACCACAGAGGTTTCTTGACACAGTAGAAGGGCTGGTGAAATCAGCGTCGCAGGATGTCGCTACGAGAACAGAAGGACTTGATATTCTTGCCAAGCGCGCCGGTATGACACCGGAAACCTTGTTCTCAGAACCGGCAAACAGAACTGCGATCTATCTCAGGGATATGCTGACAGACGCGGATGGGGTGTTCAATCCAAAGGCGACTGTATTGAAAGACATTGCAGAGGCCGCAGGAGATGTCGAGGCGATGATAGACATAGCCTCGAGACGATTAGAGAAGGTTTATGACGCTCGTTTTCCAGACATTCAAACTCAAGTAAAACAGCAAAAGAAATTCCTCGAGTTGGCTGCAACCGATCCGGCAGAGGCGGCAAGATACCTGGACCTTCATCCTATGGCGGACACCACGATTAGCCGCGGGATGTTGGCGGTCGCCAACACACATGCTGGAATGCAAAAGTATTATTTCAATCCCGCCTATGGTGTGATGGGTTTTGTTTACATGAGTCTTAGCCCCGCGTATTGGATGCGGAACCGCTTGTCGAATGCGCTGCACGTTGCAGTAACCGTTGGCGCACCATCCGGTTTCAAGTCTTTCTTTTGGGGAGAGGGTGATTCTCTTAACCAGATAAAACAAATGACCGGTGGTTCCGTACCTACTGGCGCGGACTTTGGATTTAGCCCTGGCGGGTTTGATACTCCTGAGGCCGCTGCCAAGAGACTCTTCCTTGGCAAAGCCGCGAAGGACGAACAAGCGTCTGCGCGAATAATTGTCCATAAAGTATTGGAGCGGGAGTTGGGTCGATCGCTGCAAGAGGGGGCAGCGATTATCAACCCTCGTGATTTTGGCGTTTCTGATGATGTAGCCACCGCTCTTGTGCAGCATACGAAAGACTCCTGGGGGGATGCTGATGGGGCGATAAAGGCACTAATTGATACGCAGGGTGGCAACGGTCGTAACCTAAGTTTCTTATCAGACGCGCAGCAACAGACCGCACGGCAATACAGGATGTACGATCAGATAAACGATGCTATACACTCCGGCAATCTTGACGATGCTCTGGATATGTTGGACGAGATCGAGGATGCTTGGCACCGGACAGCCGATCTTACATCAAGAGAAACCGCAGCTCTCGATTTGAGCGATGCTACAGAGGCAGAACGAAGATCCACGCTCAATGCGTCAGAGGCTATTGAGCAAAACGTGGGAGAGGTAGAGGCCGATCTGTTTCAGCGTCAACAGCATTCGGGTCGCGCGTATCGCAAGAAGGCAAGAGAGGCTATCAATGAGCTAGAGACGCTTGCAATAAGCGAACATCAGACCAGGGTTACGCAGAGACTCTTGATGGCGGTAGACGAATTTCGCGCTGGCAACTTTGATAAAGCGCAAGAGATATTGTCGATAACCGTGGAAGGAAAAGCGGAACGCCTGACGATCAACATGGGGGAGTTTGCTGAACTGGCGAAGCGTGGCGATCCCCAGGAGATTGCGAAAGTTGCGGGGAATATATCGCACAGCGATGTCAAATTTATGTCGCAACCCCACATGGACGCGATTGATGAAATGTGGGAGGTTTTCTATAAAGAACACGACGCTTTTACTGACGAAACATGGAACATACATCGCAGGGCAGCCAAGAGAAACATTACACAGGATGAGCTAAAAGCATTGTGGAAGGAAGCAAACTTTGGCGTAGACCCACCCGAGGTTTTGCACCGCCAGCACCTTCGGAACAAGTTGTGGAAAAGATACAGACCGACTCAAGAAAAGAGATTCTTTGGTGTTCGGGAGAAGTCTAACGCATTACACAAATTACAAGCGGAGTTTATCGGCAATCTAGGGGAGATACCGACAGACACCCAATTGATGAGGAACGCGGATGTTGCCCTTGAGACATCCCGTATGTTTGACGATGCGGTAATGGCGGCGGATGGCGCGGCATACGTCGAGCGAGTGATCACCTTTGATACCAAGCGGTTTTCAAGGGCGTTGAACAAAATGTCAGATCGCTTTAACGTGAAGGTGATTGACGGTGCGATCGAGGGTGCAGCGGGTGAGGGTCTAATCCGTATCGACTGGAACTCGCCGGATGCCAGAACAGGGCGCATTCCTTTTGAGATTTCGTCTGATCTCCTTGAGAAAGGTGCTGACGAGATAAAGGATATTGTAATACGCGAACTTGGTTCCGTTGTTCTCGATGAACTTGAGGGTGCCGAGGGATTACTTGATTTGTTTGATGGCGACGTTGAGAAATTCTCTGACGCATTGGCCGACTATGTAAAAAGCGGCGGCATTGGACCTCAAGAAGATATATGGAAGGTGGTTGACTATAACGAGGCCATTGCCAAGGAACAGGGGCTTCGTGCGGTGTATAACGCTCCGTTGGAGGGGGAGACTGGAATCAGCGGGTGGGGCACAGACACCTACGGCGAGGCACTAACTCGAGCTGGTGGTGACGAAAGCAAGATCAGGGTTGCATACGTTACGGAGGATCAATACGAAGCCGGACGAAAGGCGGCAATCGCCTCCGATATAGAGAGGGCAGGGGGAGCTGATGTTGTTGTAGAAGAGGCGTATCAATACACCCGTTTTGATGAGGGTGATGTGGATTGGCAGGATGTATCGCGGGTTGGGAAACCAGGTCCGGTAGACCTAGAGGATGCCACAAGGGTTCTCATACAGGACGTTGAAGAGGGGATAGCGGATTACGGCCTGTTTGAACCCGCGGCTGGCGACCAGGTAGCGAGAGGTGGGGAAGTAACGGACACCAGCCTAATGCGGCGAGGGTATACGTCAAACCGTCCCTGGGTGTTAGAGGCGCGAAGAAAGGGATATTCTAACGCCGAGATAACTTACGTTTTAGAGAAGATTCAGTCTGGTGACGAAATACCGTCTGTGGTTTCCGTGACCGGCAAGGGTGTAGCGAAAGAAATCGTGGGGGAAGGCGCAAAGATTGAAGGAGCCACAAACAGGTCCAAAGCACTCCGGAAACTTCTGGAACGAGAGTTTGAAGCATTCGGCGGGGGATCTCTGGCGGATGAGGTAGAGAGTATCGCGAGAGAAGGACGACCCGCGCTGAGGAATGCGGCGGGACAAATCGTTGCTGAGGAAGTGCCCGCACTCCATGTTCCAAGCCTGGAAGCAGCCGAGACCATAAGCCCCGAAGCAAGGGCTATCGGCAATGCCCTGAACGATCCGGCTAACGCCCGAGCGAAAAACTTACTTGATGATGTCGGTTCCATAACGCCGACTAAAAAACAGATCCCACTGATTGCACCTGCCGACGATGCTATGCCTACAGTCACACGAATGCACCACGAAAGCAGGGCCGGTGTTTCTCGTTTTGTTGATGAGGTAAGGCAATCGTTCAGAGATAACTGGTCAAGCATGGCAGATCCGCCTCAGATTGACGCTGCAACACGGCGACAAATGAGGGAGTGGGCAACGGCAACCAAGCCCAGGGTGACGGAGGCCCGTCTGGTTGCAACAGATGTAGCGAACGTGAACAGGGATTTTGCCCTGCACGATTACGGCAACAGGCTTGGTATAGACCTACCAGCGGGAATGATATATCCTTATCAATTCTGGTACAGCAGGACATACGCTAAGTGGGTGCAGCGCGTGGCGACGCACCCTGATTTGATCGCAGCCTATTTCCGGTATCGCAGATACATGGAGAAGAAACACGCGGGATTGCCGGATTGGTACAAGTACCAGCTCAACACCAACGAATTGCTTGGTCTTGATATGGAAAACCCACTCTACTTCAACCTGGAATCCTCGCTGAACCCGTTGCAGGGGCTTACCGGTGTAGATTTCGACGATCCTCGCAAGCGTGTTGATTGGGTTTCGAGGACACTTGATGACCTGGGCAAATTTGGTCCTACGGTGTGGACGCCCTACACCATTGCACTTGCGGTTGGTTATCAAATGCAGGGGCAAGATGAAGCCGCCTCGCGTTGGGCTGGCAGGGTAACTACGGGAACCAGGATGATCAGAGACGTAACCGCGTTGTTGGGGGCGGATGAGGGAAGAGGAGTTGAGGTTGATCCGCTAATTCATATGTTCTCCGGAGGCATTGGACCTTATGAGCGCAGGCGAATCGGCAGGCAGTTGGGTGAGATGGAAGTGGAAAATCCGGAGCTGGCCGAGGATCTAATCAATGCCGGATATAACCAGGAGGGACCGTTGTGGGATGAGGCGCACAGTCGGATGGTTCAAGAGCGCGCCTTCGGCAATACATTCGGTTGGATATTCGGCACGGGGTTCAAGCCTCGATCGCAAACGGACATTCAAATAGATCGCATGTATAACGATATTTATGGTCTGATCAAACAGAGAGACAATTACACAACGGAAGAATATCGCCAGTTGTGGGATCAAACAAGGGCAACCTATCCGTTCATGGACACGGTGTTGCTTTCTCGAAAGGGCGGCGTGGAAAGAGACGAGGCATTAGCCTGGAACGTGCTTCGCAGAATCCCGCCAGGTATGACCGATGACCTAATGAAAGCGGCGGGTTTGCCCTACGAAACCGTGGATAACTTCTACGAAAACAAGGGTGATCTAACCCTGCTGTCCGATTCAGAGCGAATGCGCTTCATGGCTTCGGTTATTGATTTGTCGTTGATATTGGAAATCCCATCTGACGCGACCAGTTTTGAGTGGAGTGCGGCAAGAAGCTCCTATACTAAGATGATGGATTTTGCCAAGAAGGTTTGGGGAGATGACATTTGGGATCGTGTAGACAATTATTACGGAGCAAGAGACGACGACAACAGGGACAAGGCCGACGCTATTCTCAAGGCAGATCCACATATTGAGAATGCGCTGGACTGGAAAGGAATGCAAGTTGTCTTTGATCCTAACCTGGCACCGTATTATGGTGGGCTTGATAAGGTAGAGAGCTACTACAAGGGTTTGATGTATGCTGAGATCGAGGATGAATTGGGCGAGGAGATTTGGGATACCTGGTCTGAGTATTGGAGGCGCAAGGATACGGCGCAGGATGCCAGCGATTTCTATAAGGATCATCCCGAGCTTGAAAGGTATGGCGAAATAGTGGAAAAGTGGGAACCCCTAATCGCAAAGCACCTCGTTGAGTTTGGTAGCAACCTACCCGAACCAATAGGAGCAAAGGCGCGAGAGGATTTTCAGCCGTTCGACCCGCTTCACGAACAGTTATCCAGGGCGGTCGCGACAATGGGCGGATCGCGAGTACCGCAGCAGTTCGTATGGACACGGGAACAATGGGCACAGGAGCTTGGTGAGCCATTGCTAAATTTGGTAGACGACTATATCATTGGTGACGAATTGACCACGGCCGCGGAAGTCGCACTTGAAAGGGCGGCGGAAAGACTTATGATCCCAGGTGGAGGGCAAACTGTTTTGGCATTGGTCATAGCGGCATTGGCGGAATCAGTCGTGGCACCAAGAACAGGGCAGGCTTCACCGCCGACCGCGTCGCCTGATTTCCAGAGACAGTTGCCGGCACCTGCGTCAACACCATCGCCTACATCGTCTATGTTGCCGCCTCATACAAATGTTGGAGCTGACGTTGGGGGCGGTGGCGGGGGAGGCGTAATCGACATGGATAATCCGGCTATCCAGGATATGCGAAACATCGGTCTTTCTGATGCCACCATTCGAGAAGCGATGGGGCATGTAGTAGCGGGACAGACGATCCCGAACAATGTGCTTGGTAAAATCGTGGACGAGTTGATTGCGGCTGGTCAAGCCGAAGACTCCGGCATGGACCTGTTCAATGCCCTGGTGGCCTCTTACAAAGAAGCTGCTCCTATAGGAATAAGGGATATATACAAAGATGTCAGCGCATAGTGTAAGCAAACAACCTATCACAACCTATACGCGAATGCTTATCAGGAAACGTATCGTGGCGGGAGAAACAACGCCAACAAGAAAGGAGAAAAGACGGAAAAAGAAACGCAGCACTTGATTTTGAGAAAAAACCTAGTATATTGGAAGGAGTAATAGGATGACCGAAAATGTAGAGGACGTCCAACCAACGGACGCTTCGGGTGCCCCAGGCACAGCCATGCCTGATGTGCCATCTGGAAGTTCTGCGGATGTGAGTTCTCAGCAACTAGGTTCTGATGTCGCAAAAGAAATTCTTGATAGACTTGCCGTGGTGGAAACCTCAGTTTCCGAAGATCGAATTTCTGATCTAGTTGACGCGAGGGTAAAATCCGACAAGGACATCCGCTTCAATCGAGTGACAGATGAAATTCATAATCTGCGCGAGATTGTGGAACAAGCAGGCGGTGACTTCTCGAAAGTGGAAGGTACCATCACCATGAACGAGTTGCTTCACCGGATTGATGTTCTCGAAAGTGGCAGCGGGGTAGCTCCTGGCGGGGGCGAACTCAGCGAAGAATGGACAACGGCGCAAGTCGAAACCGACATCATCCTGATGTCTGCGGGATGGGCACCTGATGACCCGCGATATGAAGATTTCAAAAACAAATATCGTGGGAAAGTAAGTCCCGAGAAGTGGCCGAGTATGGTCGAAACACTTGTTGCCAAGATCGGGAAACAGGATAGCTCTAGCGCCGCAGCCGTTACTGTTGAAGGATCGGGCTTACCCCCATCCTCTGACAGTACCGCTTCTCTTGAGAAACAATACAAGGAGCGGCTTGCTGAGATCCGCCAGGGCGATGTCCGTGCAATAACCACCCTGAAACAAGAATATCGAAAAAAGGGTCTTGCCGTTTGGTAGTACTCGTCTCGGCTGGTCGCTCAACATAGGGAGCTTATGAAGACTTGTTCAACGTGCGGTGAAACCAAACCGTTTGATGAGTTCTACGCTGACAAGAGGACCGGGACTGGTCGCAAAGCAGCGTGTAAAGCTTGTCATAAGGCGTTGTATCAAACGAGTCCAGAACACAAGACTCGTCTAGCCGCCAATGCTCGTCGGTGGCATATTTCTCAACTT
>SDBT01008262.1_pt1 | contig 17010 bp, 27 predicted proteins | sample 2277101 | NCBI WGS metagenome assembly SDBT01 (sample SAMN10404973, study PRJNA504765) | marine sediment metagenome | isolation source: marine sediment core GS10_PC15, 103 cmbsf | place: Arctic Ocean: Southern Knipovich Ridge | collected 2010
ACAATAAGTCCATACTCAGGTTTACATTATCAAGGAGACATTCTTTATTTAACTCCTAATGCTGGGGTAGAATCAAATGATAATATAACAATTAAAAATTATGCAACCTCAAATGCTACGCATAGTGGTGCTCCAGATATTATATTAAAAACAGCTGATATAAGTGGAGCTTATGGAATAGGTGTTGGTACATTATCTTTAATTGGTGGTTCAAAAACAACACTTTATGGTGGAATAGGTGGTGGTGGAGGAAAAATATCTCTCCAAGGTGGGAGAGGAAGAGATTCAGCTAATAATCCATCCAGTTATGCTCCAATTCTATTGCAGTCCAACGGTGGCAATGTAGGAATTGGAACGACTTCACCAGGCAGAACTTTTGAAGTTTTTGGTTCAGCACCTATTTTTCGTTTTAGGGATTCAGGAGCCACAGCTTCTGCAACTACTGCTTATATAGAGTTTGGTGGAACAGATAATGAAAGTTGGAATAGAACTGGTTATGTAGGTGACGGGTCAAGCGGAGATACTCATATAAGGTTACGTGCTGAAGATAGTGATTTATATTTAGGGGATTCAAGTGGTGAGCAAGTTTTAGTTTTGAGTGGAGGTGATGCCACATTTTCAGGAGATTTAAATGTTACAGGAAACATAACAGCAGAAAACGTATTCCTTCTTGCTGATATATCTGCCCATACAAATGTGACTACACCTGTAACAACACCTGGAGAATGGATTAATGTAACCTTTGACCAAGATGTATCTACTCCTGTAAAAGACATTACACATATTTATAATGACGAAACAAACGACACTTTTACAATAGTTCACACAGGAACTTATGAAGTCAGATATACTTTAACTATTGCAGATTCTAATCCCACACCAGGAACTCATGTTGCAGTAAGAGTAATAAAAAATGGAGTTGAGATAGATGGCTCTTTATTAGAAGAGGACAGCACAAAGCAGTATGCAGAATTTACAATAGGAAACGGACCTCATGTTGATTTAACTACAGGAGATAAAATAAAGTTGCAGTTTACAGCAGGTGATACAACTGTTAGTATGGAAAGCCACCAAACTTTTGGCGACCACAAAGATTCTGCCACTTTGAAGATAAAGAGGATTAGATAACAGGAGATGATAAAATGAAAACTAAATATAAATTAATTATAAGTGTTGTTTTTGCTTTCATGCTGATTTCAGCAGTTTATGTAATAGCAAAGACAGTGAACATAAACAAAGACGTAGAGATACCAAATGAAATAACTGACTACTATGAAAACTTAGGGTTGAATGTAGCAAATGAAACAGTAAACAAAGGAGTACAGCAGTTAGTCAGCGATGCTGAAGATTATTTCAAGAATGAAGTAAGAATGGGATGTGATGAAGTTATCTGGACAGGAAACATAACCAAGATGGAACTGCTTAAAGATGAGATAGACGAGATATTAAGAAGATAATGAATAAAACAATACTTTTAGGAATTGTATTTTTAATAATACCTTTAGCATTTGCTATAGACGAATGCAAGGGAACAATGAACAATAATGAAATACCTTGCTTAGTCATATTGCCAGTAAACATATCATCTATTGCTTGTAACACATTACAGGTTGGCTTCTACAATGATTCAATATTTTTAAATGCACAGACTATGGAAGAGTACTCACCTTTTAGCTGCAACGCAACATTCAACTACACAGAGTTTGGAACATACATATTTAATTATTCAACAGGAGATTCAGGATCAATAGTAATAGAAGAAGATGTTGATAATAGATATTATCTATATGTTATATCACTAGCAGTTTTATTTATACTATTAGGAATAGGATATGTTACAGAAGAGAAGTTCTTTGTTATACTATCAGGTATGCTATCATGTGTAATAGCACTAAACTTATTTTTAAATGGTTTCCCTGGGCTAACCAATGAATTTTTAAAGAATGGAATAGTTATAATATTTGCTGGAATGGGATTTTACTTTATACTAGCACCATCATTAGAATATCTTGAGAGGGAATTTTGATGATACCTTTTATTTTTGTGATAAGCATTATTGTTTTTATAATGCTAATCTTTTCATTATGGTTTAGAATATATTTTTTAGCTGCAATTTCAGGGTTAGCCATATCATTCTTAGGTATTGATATGTTAATTAATGGGATACAGGGGATAAATAGTATTTTAACATTAGCAATGGCTTGGATATATTTTGGGGTTGGTATGTTTATTTTCATAGGCTCTACACTAGAAGAAGCAATGAGCTATATGTGAAGGAGGAAAAGATGGTAGAAAAAGAAACAAAAGAAGAAAAGAAAAAGGAAGAAGTAAAGGAAGAAGAACCATATACAATTGGTGAAATAGCTACAAAAACAGAAGAAGTTATAGTTGAAACAAAAACAGGCAACGCATACAAAACAAATGTTGCTATAGCTATGATCCTAAACAAGTTAGATAAACTAATGAAGCTATTAGACTAAGATGGAGCTGCTTTTCAAAGGAGCAAACGAGTTTTTAAAACTTGTTTTAGATAGGAAGAACAAGAAAGCACAAATATCTACAAGCAATACACATTATCAATTAACTCCTATAAGTTGGACTCAGTTATTTGATAAAGGGAAAGAGAGGATACAGGAAAAGATTACAGACAAGCTTGATGACGAGAAATTCAAAGCAGTTATTATAAAGTCTATGGCAAAACTAGGATACTTAGAGGTTAAAAATGATACCACAAAGAATAGTTGATAATTTATTAACAGTTTTAATATTATTTGCTTTGGGTTATTTAATGTATCAAAATTTTCAAGGGAAAAACCCATTAGAAAAGATTAGGGAAAGAATGAGAAATATGAAAGGAAGAAATGATAGTGGAGGATATGACTATGGAAAAACAAAGCTCTGATGATATAACAGAAGAACAAATAAAACAATTGGAAGAAGACTTAAAAAAGATAGACCCAGAAGGGAGTCTTTCAGATTCCAGTTTTTCATCACCCTCACCAGAAAAGAAAGACAGCACATTAGTTCTGTTCAGGGAATTAATAGAATCAAAAGATTCAAGGAAATTTGGAAATCTTGATAATAAAGAATTAGGAAACGCCTCAATGAGTGTAAGAGACCAGTTAGATATAGCAAATTATTTAGAAGCAGAAGGGCTAATAAAATTATCAGAATATATGCAAAGAAAAGCTGAAATAATATTCGCAACATCATTAAGCAAGAAAGCAAAATTGATAGACAATATTATCACACAGATAAAAAAAGAGCAGAAACTTAAAGATACTCCTTCTACAGAAAAGAAAGGGTTTTTTAATTTTGGTAAAAATAAGGAGGTTGAACAACCATGAAATTTTTTGAAAAGATAAAAGAAAAAATAAAAACTATTCCAAAAAAAGAAGAGAAAAAGCCAATTAAGAAAGAAGAAATAAAACCTATTACAAAAGAAGATACTAATCCAGAGCCAATTGAAACAGAACAAAAGATGGGTTTGAGGGCAAAACTAGATAAGGTAAATGAAGGATTAGATATGCTGACACAAAGAGACAAGAAAAGAGAGCATAAGGAATTTAAACTGCCAAGTAAGATTCAAAGGCAATTAAAAAAGATAGCATTACAAAATAAGATACTTGTAGTATATCTAAAAAGAAACAGAACAATGATTCCAATGATAACTGAAATTATTGATGGGTTTATAAAAATAGATGGAGTGCCTCATAATTGTTCTACAGACTTTACTTTCCTATGGAAAGGGAAATACCCTGCGATTGTATTGCCAGAATGGGACTTGAACCCTATTGGCACAGAGGATTATTATAAAGCAGTAGAGGATAAAAGGGTAGCAGACCCAGTAGCAATAGCAATAAGGATGATGGAAAGCAAGGAAAACCTAATGAAGAAAGGTTTGAAACTATCTCCTAAAGCATGGGTATTGATTGGATTAGTTATTATAGCATTATTATGGGTTTTATTTGGAGGAGCAGGTTAGAAGGGATTAAATGGCAGAGAGAAATAGCGATATACTAGAAGTTAAATTATTTGACGCATCTTATCAGTTACTAGTCAAATCTAAAGCAAGAGTAAAGGATAAAAAAGAGATGAATAAGCTAAGGGAAGAATTGAGATATAAAGGTGTAAAGCTATTTGAGACTGGATGGTTTGATTAAAAAAGTAACTATTTGAACAAAATAAGCTAGAAAAGATTTGGAATAGGGCATAAAAAATCTATAGTTGGATTTTTAATTCTCCTTTTCCTTTCCTATCAAGAACTTCAACTAACTCTATCTCTTTTATTGGAATCTTAATCTCTTTTTTCTTAAAAGATAATATCCAGTTTATGAATTTATTACTATATGTTTTAGAGAGGATAAGATATTCACCATTATCAGACAAGTCTTTAACGTTACCTCTATATTTTGTATTTATCAATACCTCAAATTCTATTAGTTTCAAGTAATCTGCTTTTGTTTGTATTAGAACCATTTTACTTTTTAACCTTTATTTCCATAGCCTAATGATCTACTAGCTTCCAGTAAAATACCTTTTGGTGAGTATCCTTTCTCTGCTAACCATTCAGATAGTGAGATTGGTATTCTCATAGATATTGGTATGGTCTTTTCAAATTTTGTTTTACTTTTAATCTTTTCAACATCAATTTTCATGTTTTCCATTTTGTTTACCTCCTTATGTTTATATTATATACTTATGTATTACTAATGTAATACAACTACTATATAAATGTTTCCTTTATAAAATCTATAGTTTTATATATTTCTTAATCTGTTTTACTAGTAAATTGGATTACATAACCAAAATATTACATAATAAGAATAACAATCAGCTTTCTATAGTTTTAAACAGAAAAAAATTAGAAATAATCAAAAAGAAAGTACCTAAGTTTATAAAAATAAAAAAGATAGAGTTTGAATTTTAGAGGTGATACAGATGGTTAAAAGAAAACAAAAAGCTCTAAAGAGAGTACATCTAGCATTGACTAAAGCAATACAGGGAAAGAAGTTAAAGATAAAGAAAGAAAAGAAGGAAAGAATAGAAGAAGATTTAAGCGATAAACTAATAAGAAGGCTTTTGAAAAGAAAAGAAGAACAACCACAGGAACAAACAAACAATCAAAAAATACCTTTTAGACCTAAGTGGATTTAAAATGGAAAAATCAACAATCCTAGCATACTTTGGTATGAACGAAGAAGAATGGGAAAGGTATATTGAGCCTTATGTTAAACAAAGAATAGAGGAAGGGGGTGAAAAGAAAGATGGCTAAAGATAATATATTCAAAGGGCTTATGGGTATTATTGTAGCTACACCATTAGCAGGTGTAACATTAGGAAGTATAGGTACACATATGGGTGGAGGAATAGGACAAGCAACACAAGCCTTAGTTAGTACAGGTTTTTTGGGACACGCAGCAAAGATGAGTGGAGCAACAAAACTTTTCAAATAAAAAACAAGGAGGAAAAAGAAGATGAGTGAATTTAAACCAAAAGAAATAAAAAAACCATTGGAGGATATAAAGGAAACAAGAATACCATTGCAGGGTTCAAAATCAGATTATAGTGATAATGTTTTCTTAAAGAAGAAAAGATGACAATAATATCAAGGATGAAGATATAAAATGGTTACACCAGAACAACTATTAAGGAGATCAACAAAAGCTATATGCGGAACTTTTGAAAGGGAGATTAGTATTAACCCAAAGAACATACATATAGTAAAAGCAACATTGAGAAAAAGAGGTTACAGGATTGTAGGAACATCAGAAGAGAAAGATAAAATATGGTTTGTGGCAAGTGGTTTAAGCTTGTTATAAGGAGGAATAAACAATGGTAGAACTAAGTTTTTATGACTTAAAAGGAAAAAAGAAATTTACATCAAGCAATTTCAGGATAGTTACAAAGAAAGGAAGAAGATTCGCAGTAACAAAAGCACCATCTGGAATTGAAGCTTGGAGAATAGTTGGTAAAGATATAAAAGGTTGATATGACCTTAGAAACAGAAAAATTGATAGGAAAGATTTTAATAATGGTATTGCTATTTATAGCAGGTATGCAATGGGTTAAAAAGAAAAGGGAGGATAAAATAAAACGGTAAGGGAAAGAAAAATATCAAAACAAGAATTATTAAGACGAGACATTAGAAGTAGAACCATCCGTAAATTAATCAAGAGAAGAGAGTTTGAGGCAAGTCCAAAAGGCATAGAAGAAGCAGAGAAAAAAGCAGTAGCAGCGACAATAAATAAAAGATTGGATACTCTTAGACTAGAAAGAACTCAGGAAAGATTAAAGATAGGTGGAGCAACTTTTGACAGGGATAAATTTGAAGAGATAAAAGAAGATGGAATAACAAGGCTTGTAGAAAAGGGAACAGACACACCAACAGAAGTTATAATAAAAGATGGAAGAGTAACAACAATAATAAAAAGAGCAGCTTATAGAAGAGAAATAGGTGGAGAATTTCAAAGAACCATTTATGAAAAAGAAGTAACTAAGTTTGAAGTTGAAGGAGATAATGTTATAAAGACAGTTGAAACATTCAGACCAGTAGAGGATGAAGTAAGGTCTTTTAAAAAGAACACTTTTGTTAATGATTCTTTTGTAGGTCAGGAGTTTGGTTCTGCAAGGTTGAAGGAAGAAAGAGCAAAACAAAGAAGAGCAGAAGCAGCACAGAGACCAGAGAGAAAAGAAGCTGCTGAAGAAAGGGCTAAAGAGATAGAGAGGATTAGAAGAGAAGAGGGGAGAGCAGGAGAACCACCACCAAGTGGAATAACAAGGATATTTAGAGGAGAGATAGTTGGAGGGAGAGGATTTGTACCATCACCACCTATACCAGTATCATTCGTTACTGGTGCAACAACACTATTCCAACCAGAAGTTCTTAGAAGGGCAGAAGAAGCCATTAGAAAAGCAGAAGCCAGACCACCACAACCTACACTTATAACTCCTGGTAGACCAATATTAGCAGGGGCAGCAGCAATAGCAGCCTTCCAGACAAAACTAACTGAAGCTAAAAAAGATTTAACACCAGAAGAAATATCCATCATAGACAAGGCAAATAAAGCTATTAGGGAACAAGAGGTTATAGGGTTAGCTATTCCAGGCACTAGAAGATTCTCAATAGAAGAAGTGTTTGGTACAGCAGTAGAAGGTTTGGAGTTTGGAAGAGAGGAAGTTGATAAGTTAATTAAGAAGTTGGAAGATAAAGAAGGTTTTGAAAGGGGAACACCAGGGGGGCAGTTAGTAGGTTTGCTAAGAGTAACAAGAGCAAGTTTAGGAGCAGCCGCAGGTGTAGAAGAGGTAATCGCAGAGAGACCTTTAGTTGTCCCAACTTTTCTTGGAGCAGGAGTAGCAGCAACAGCTATATTGGGTGGTATTGTAGCAGCAGTTCCAGCAGCAGCTCCAGTTATAAATATATTAGGTACTGCAGCAGGAGCAGCTTTTATTACTAGTACTACATTAGAAGCAAGGGAATTGGAAGGATTAGAACGAGAAAAATTAATTGGAGAGAGGGGTTTTGAAGCTGCCTTATTTATAGCAGGTGCTAGATTAAGAGCTTCTTTCCAGAGAGATTTGCTTGTAATCAAACAAAGCAAAGAAACAAAAATAACAAAATTAGACAAGATTAAAAATTTATTTAGAGGAGCACAAACCGAAGGAGAGAGAGTTGCAGCAAGAAACGCTTTTATTAGAGAGGGTGGAAATGTTGCTGAGCTTGAAGCTTTAGAAGTCGTAAGACCACCACCATCACCAGAAAGACCTGTATTTGGTGAAGGAAGATTTCCTCTTGTTAGAAGAGAAGAGATAACTATCCCTTCAAGGAATATCTTAACAGGACAAATAACCCCAACAATAATAAGAGCCACAGGCTTAGAAGCTGCTGGAAGAGTATTACCTTTAGTTACAGAGATTGAAGCACCACCAACAAGAGGTTTATTTCTAGGAACATTAGGGATTCAGCCAACAATACCATTAGAAGAATTAACAACTGCAATACCAGTTCCAAGAACAGCGGTAGGGACAAGAGTATTAAGCAAAGTACTGGATTTAACTCCAGAAGAATTAACAAGGATTTCTTCTGCTCAGGAAATAATAAGGGTTGGTGGAACTGAAAGAGGATTAACTGTTAGGGAGGTTTTCTTTAATATAGAGTCTTTCAAAAATAAACAATTAGCAAGTAGAATAATAGATCAAGAATTAGGGATTGGAGGGGGTGTTGTGTTTGGTTCTGCAACAACCCAACAACTACCAGATGATTTTCAAGTTAAACTAGGTGATGTTGATGTTCTATTCCCAAGAAAAACAGAACCAGAGATATTCCCTATAGTTGAAACTATTGCAAGAAGGCTTAGTGCTGCTGGAGAAAATGTTGAAGTATCACCTAAAAATCCACTTGTTATCCAGACAAAAGAAGGGTTAAAGATATTTGAAGCAAAAGCAGGAATCAACCCTACTGAATTATCAGGAGATGAATTGGCTGGAGTTGGTGGATTAGGTTTTGATTTCCCTGATTTACACGCAGGACAGATAGCTTCTACTGTAAGATTTGGCAGAGCAAGGGCAATCACAATAGGAGAACAGCTAACAAGAAAAGGGGTTGCTTCTATCTTCTTTAGACCAGGTGATGTAATGGCTGGGGAATTATTCCAACAGGCAGGAGTATTTCCAAGAGGAAAGAGGGGGGAAAAAGATATTGCAGATTTCATTCAGACAGGGAGAGGTATCACAGAACTTAAAAGAAGTTCAATAGTTACAAATATATTAAGACCAGATATTGTGCCTAGAAGTGAGGCTGCAATTAAAAAGTTTTTAGAATCATTCACACCAGAGCAACAGAAAGCAATACTCAAACTAATAGCAGAAAGAAAAGCAACAGAGATAGATTTTGTTGCTAGTCCAAGTAGGTTTAGCCAGGATGTTTCAATAGCACGTACAGATGGGGGATTAGCTTTATCTGCTAGAATAGGTGGTGTTAGTCCTGGAATTAGTCCAGGTATATCTCCTACTATTAGTCCAGGTGTAAGTCCTATATTTATTAGTCCAAGACCATCACCAATTCCTAGTCCTATCCCAAGTCCAACAATTTCCCCTCCTTCACCTGCTATTAGTCCACCTTCTCCTTTCATTTCACCACCTGGTCCAATACCTAGCCCACCTTCACCACCACCTAGTCTTATACCATCACCAGCACCTAGCCCAGCTCCAAGTCCAGTACCAAGTCCATTCATTAGTCCTGCTCCTTCACCAATTCCAAGCCCTAGACCTTCCCCAACTCCTAGTCCATTTATAGTTAGTCCACCACCAATAACACCAACCCCTCCTCCTCCACCTCCACTAACTCCATTTATAGATACAGGCAGACCACAAATAAGACCAATAGGTTCAACAGAAGAGGCATATATTTTATTATTAAAAAAGAAACTATTAAAGAAAGGCAAAGGCAAGAAAGCAAAGTTTATTTCAAGAGGTTTTAAAGAAGTAGCAAAGGGGCTTAGTAGAGAAGAAGCCATAGGCTTAGGAATGAAATTGGTAGATATATTCACCCAGAGGAGCTTTAAGGTTAAGAAGAAAGGAACAAAACTAATAAGCAGAAGAAGACCTGATCTACTTAGGATAAAAAAAACTTTGGAAAATAGATTTAGACAAGCGAAAAGGAATAAAGAAATATTTGTAGAAAAGAGCAAATTCGCAATTTCAAGTTTAGAAGAAAAGAAAGGGATACCTTTTGAAGCAGCTAGATTAAGGAAAAGGAAAGCATTATTGTTAGGGCAATTATCAGTGGCAAGAAGGCAGAGAACTATAGCAACTCAAGCAGGAGAGATTAATTTCTTAGGTACTCCAAAAAAAAGAAAACAAAAAACAAAACAAATAAGATTTTTATAACATGGTAACACTAGAACAAGTTGAAAGATTCCATAGGTTGAAAAATAAGATAGCTAACATAGTTCTAAAAACAATTGGAGACAAGGAAATCATACATGGAGAGAGAGCAATAATGATTAGACTTCCACCATTCCTGCACAGGCATACTAAAGATTATGATGTCATTTCTGAAACACCAAGGAAGGATGCAATAGAGGCAGAAAAAATACTTGATAAAGAATTTGGCGGAGATTTGTTTCAGGTAAAGAAAGCACTGCATGAAGGGACATGGAGAGTTAAATCAAAAGTAGATGGGGAAAGCTATGCAGACTTCTCAAAGAAAGAAAATGAAGTGCTGCATGACATAATACAGGGAAAGAAATATATGAAACTGGAGCAGATAAAAAAGAAGATAAAGGAAACATTAAAGAACAAAGAAAAAGTATTCAGGCACGCAAAAGACAAAGACGCACTGAACAGAATATTAGTGCATGAAGAGATAAAAGAATCTTTAAGTATCAATATGCCAAAAGCAAAGAGAGGAAAAATAAACTTTATATGAAAAACAAAAAAGCACAAGTAATAATATTGAAGATTATGTTATCTATCATTATCTTAATCATGGCTGTAGCTTTCACAAGACCTTTAAAAGATGTTATTGGAACAAGCAGGAATACATCAAATGTTCTAAACTGTAGTGGAACAAACCTAACAGCAACAAGCACAGCAACTTGTGTTGTATTAGACTTTTCATTATTTTACTTTATTGGAATAGTAATATCAGTAGGAATGGCTTTCTTAGCTGGAAGAAAGAATATAAGCGGAATAGTAACAGCGATAGTAGTATTTGTAATAGTCAATATACTAATATCACCATTAAAGGAATTTATAGTGTTTGCAAGAGACGCCGCACATCTGAATTGTGCAAGTGCATCTATATCAATTGGAGCTAGATTAACCTGCATATTATTTGATGCTTGGTTGTTTTGGTTTGTTGCAGTTGCACTATCAGCAGCATTATCATTCATAATTGCTAAGAAGGTGTTACCAGAGTGAAAAAACTAAACCTATTATGGATAATTGGATTGATATTTATAGTTATGAGCAGTTCAGTTTTTGCTATTCTAGGCACAACAGAATATAGAACCGATGTTGCACAAAAATTGAATAGTGGAGCTAATGGTTGGTTTGCTAAGTATCTTTATGGTGTTAATTTGACAGGTGCTAATCATATAACAGTAAGATGGATAAATGCTATACAAACAAATTTTGACATAAATCTAACAGTTGGTTGTATGGGTGCAACTCTTGGTTGGTCAATCGGTAGCGAATATGTAACTGCGGGTCCATTTACACAAAGCGATACTATAGAACACATATACAATTTTACAGATGTTTCTAATTTGACAAACCAAAATTGTAAAGTTGTTTTTAGGATTGATTCAATTAATGGTGGTGTGAATATAATAAGAATTGGTTATGATGCTTTAGCTGAACCGGGACCTAATGAAAGTTGGAATTCTCATGCAGGAGGTAAAACAAATGATTCAGCTACAAGGAGATTAGATATGAGTATTAATGTAAGTCAAGGAGCTGTACCAGGACCAGGAGACCCAGTAGTTGTTTTATTGACTCCACCAGATGATTCAGTAAATAAATCTACAGTTAATTTTAGCTATAGTGGATACGTGGATGTAGGAACTCCAAAGAACGCAAGTTTATGGAGTAATTTCACAGGCACATTTCAATATAATCACTCAAACCAAAGCATACTTATAAACGATACAACAAACTATTTCATTAATATAAACCTAACTACAGGGTATTATATATGGAATGTTCAGATGTGCGATACTACAGGCAACTGTTCTTTTTATGTTACTAAAAATTTTACATTAATTATAGACACGACAAAACCTATAATAACCCCAGAACCTAATTTGCCAATAAACAAGACATATATTATAAACGGAACATTAACAACATACATAAATTTCTCAGATGAAAGAGAAATCTACTCAATCAATGTAACGCTTGGAAATGGCACAGAGATATTTGGAGATACAAATATAGGAGTTTCTTTTTACCAATTAAATATATCAAGAATAATAGCAGAAGCGGGAATAGGCAATGTAACAGCTAGAATATGTGATGCACACACAAACTCATTAATAAAAGATATAGAAAACAAAGTGGAGAACCAGGGAATAAAATATGTTATGAAAAGGAAATTTATATTTATTGATAAGGAATGGGTGCGTATCTATCCAAAGGATTTCTTAAATTACAACACCCCATCTACACTAAAGCAGGATAATAGGTATTCCTTTACATTCAATAAGAAGACAACACCAAACATAGAAACATTTATTGTTGAGAGTTCGCACTATATTGACATAAACAAAAATCAATATTATGGAGGGCATTTAATCATTCCAGGAATAAACAATGGATACTGGATAGACTTTGAAAACTCAGAAGCTACAAAGTATAAGATAAAAAGAATATCAGACAAGAAGATAGAAGTAACTATATATGGATTAAAGAACAAACAAATAACATTTAATTCAGTTGGAGAGCTAAACTGTGAGGAAAAAACTTATCATTTTCTTAACCTGAATCCAACAGAAGCTTTTACATCAGATATATTAGTGAATGAAAACTCAACATTCTATCTGAACATATCAGAACATCCAACATTTGACCTTACTATAAATGCAACTTTGAACTACAACGATACAAACTTCAATGTGGGGACAACATCAAACTTTTCACAGTTAATAACAGCACCATCAACAGTTAGTGGAAACCTTGAAAATATATCTTTTTTATGGATACTGAATATAGATGGAACAGACAATAACCTGACAGAGCATAACCAGACAGTTGGAGATTTCTTTTTGGATAATTGCACAAACGCATCTACACAGACATTAAACTTCTCTATTATAGACGAAGATACAGAAGCGTCAATAGCTGCGGACATTACAGGAACTTTCAATTATTCATTAAATGAGATTTTCAAGACATTTGATTTAACCTCTCCAGACAGAAACACAACTCAGATGTGCATCTTCCCAAGCCGGGCAACATTTACAGATGATTATAGTTTATTATATGAAGCAACAGACTACCCACAGAGGGGATTTTCAGATAGAGGGATTGTACTGACTAATATAAGCGTTGATATTCCGCTTTACTTATTGCATATAGATGAAGGAATATTTGGCAGGTTTAGGATTGTAGATAGTTTTGAAAGGTCATTAAGCGGAGTAAGAGGAGTAATGGAAAGGACCATTGGAGGATCAACAGTAACAATAGAAATAGAAGAATCAGACGATTCAGGGTTAATGACTTTTTGGTTAGACCCTGATGTGACATATACATTCACATTCTCATTAACAGGATTTGAAACAGAATCATTTAGTTTAAGGGTAACTACTGGTGAAATATTCACAGTAACATTAAGAGGGGGAATATCAGTAACTAACAATCAATCATTTGAAACAGGGATAATCTCAAGCTTTTCACCTTCAAACATAATATTGCAGAACAATACAAACTATACCTTTATGTTCAATATGACTAGCAGCTATTGGACTGTAACAGACTGCACTCTATTCATACAAAATGGAAGCACAGTATTGGCATCAAGTTCTGCAAGCTTTGATTCGGATAGCTGCGACATATCAATAATCTATAATACAAGCGGTCTTGATACAATAATAAGCAAGGCAGTATATTCATTGAATGGAACAGAAATAAGCAAACAAAGAGAGTACAGAGTTAGATATACTTATGAGGGAGAGTTTTCTTTGAAAAACCTTATAGACGACTTAAAAGCTTTTGGACAGGCAGGTTTCAATGATTTCACAAGAATAATTATAGCTTTCATAATAATCACAAGCATAATAGCTTCACTTTCAATTAAGGCAGGATTAAGAGAGCCAATATCCATGACAATATTAACATTGGCATTAGTATGGTTCTTTTCATATATAGGATGGATGACAATAAGTTATGACAGCATCCCTAACGAATGGTTAAAGCAATATATATTAGCTATACTATTGTCTTTAATAGGTGGTTCATACTTATTTAATGAGGTGTCCAGATAATGAGTAATATGATAACATACTTAACAATCGTAACCGGAATATTAGTATTATTCCACTATACAGGAATAGTTGAATCAGGAGAAGGTTCTGTTATACTAGACATAGTAACCAACCCAGAAAACATAAGAAATCTTGATGTTTCAGATATTATACAATTATCAATAGCAGGGGTATTGTCCGCAGGAGTAGCTATTGCTGTGTTTAGGGGGGCAAGCCTTGAATTATTAGCAATGTCTTCAATAGCACTATTCTTCTGGAATCTATTGACTGATATGTTATTTATATACAATAAAATAGTATCTGTAAATTCAAATTATATACCAATTGCGGTAATATTAGTTGCAGTGCCATTTTTGATATTGTTAATTGTAATTGTTGACTGGTGGAGGGGTCGGGGTTCGTGAGGTAATTAAAATAGTAAAAACAAAATTAAGAAAAGAAGAAATTAAAAAACTTAGAATTATTATGAAAAAGTATTGGGCAGATGGAAGAGCAACAGAAAAACAGATAAAAACACAATTTAAAAAAGGTGAAAAAAGTGAACAATTAAAAAAAATGTGGAAAGAAAAAAAGGTTACACAAAAACAAAAAGATAATTTATTTAAGAAAGGGAAAGATAAAAGAAGAATCAAAACGCAATTTAAAAAAGGACACAAACCTTCTATGGAAACAAAGAAAAAGATGAGAGATAAAAGAAGAAAACAAATAACTCCCTCTAAAGATACATCAATAGAAATAAAAATTCAAGATTATTTAAAACAATTAAAAATAAATTTCTTTACACATCAATATATGTCTCAAATAAATCATGCTTATCAATGTGATATTTTAATTCCATCTATGAAATTAGTTATAGAATGTGATGGAGACTATTGGCATAAGTATCCAATAGGAATGAGTATAGATCATATTAGAACAGAAGAGTTATTAGAAAAGGGTTTTAAAGTTTTAAGATTGTGGGAATGCGAAATAAAAGAGATGAATTTAAATCAATTCAAAGAAAGGATTATGGGGCGTGGATCATAATGAACCAATCAGCATACTTTGACCTGGAAGATATATGGATTAATGAATTAGTTGGAGATGTATGGCTGTTCTTGTTTGTTGGGATAATAATAATATGGTTTGTTTCAATAAAGGCTAAAATACCTTATGAAATATCCATAATATTGTCTGTGTTTTGGGTGGGTGTTGTTTTCGCGTCTGCTTTTGATGCTATACTTATTGCATGGATACTGGCAGTTGCAGGAGTTGGATTCTTGTTTTATTACAATCTGACTAAAGCTTTGAAGAGGGGATGATAAAAATGCCATTAATACAAGACCTAATAAAAAAGATGAGGGGACAGGAAGAAGAAGATGAAGGTCCTAAAGAGATAAGGGACAGGTATCTTGAATCTTTAAGAAGAGAGAGGCAAGTCCAGATGAATGAGGTTGAAAAGGTTGAACTAAAAGAAAAGATAGCGGAATTTAAAAAGAATAATCTTAGAGAGCATATGTTTGGAATAAAAGATAAGATAGAAATAAAGAAAAATTTATTAGATAATCAAATAAAGAAAGTTAAGATATTAGAGGGAAACAATATACTTAAAGCAAAAAGCATTATGAAACAAAAGAGTATAATTGGAAAGGATAGTTTGTTAAATAATAGAAAAAGGGAGTTTAGACAAGTGAAAATTCTATAGTTTTATATATTACTTCTTTTATAATACAAGATAGGAAGTGAATAAATTGGCAGAAGGAGAGGTAGACAAATTAGGAATAATCATATTTGGATTCTTAGTAATATTCTTAGGCATAGTTTTCTCAGATGTAATTGGAGATTCGCTTTCGTTAGCAACAACTCTTTCACCTATAACAAATGAGAGTGTTTTAATAACAGCAAGTGCAGGACAATTAGCTAATGATGATATATCTGCTGTAAGTCTCTTTGCAAATGTAAGTGTAGATCTTACGGACAATTTAACAATTGATGTTAATATATCCAGAGCAGGTGCGATTGTAACATCAGAAGTAGTGGGAAACAACACATATAATGTAAGTTATACATTTGAAGGGGATGAATATGTTGTTGGTGCTAGGAACAGAACAATACTTAATTTGGTTATAATATTCTTTGTTATAGCAGTATTATTAATTGCTATATTGGTATTTACCAAAACTGGTATTATGGAACTAATCACCAAATAGGTCTAAAAAACCTATTCTTTTTCTTTTAAATAGTTTCTAGAATATTAGAGAGGCATTAACCAGTTGTCCTGCATTGGAATCAATCATGGTTTTAACCTCTCTTATCTATTATATAGTTTCTATTATATATAAACCTTACTATATTTCAAATCTTCAAAAGGTTTAAATAGTAGTTAGTAATACATAATACAACATAAAGGAGGAAAGGATAATGGATATAGAAAAAATACAAATGCCTAAAGAAAAGGCAAAAGAAGAGTGGAAGTTATACAATGCCTTAATTAAGAAAAGGAATGATAAATATTTAGAAGATATGAAAAAGTGTATGTATCAATTATCTCAAGGGAAAGCCTTAATTGATATTAATAAAATAATGGAAAAGGCAGGAGTAACAAAGAATTATGAACCAAAGTTAGCAATAGCAAGAGCAGATTGGAGTGAAGTCTTTTTTCACAAGAAAGATAGTGGAAGAGGTTTCTTTGCAGGAAATACAAGTAATTGGTACAATAAATCAAATGGAGATATTGATTTACCACCTGAAACTTTTGTTCAATGGTTAAGGGGGACACAGAAAGTTAATCTTAAAGAAGGAGGTCAAGGCGATTTGATTCAAAATCAAGAGTGGTCTATTCCTAATGCAAAGATTAAAACAAAAGTTCCAATAATACCTATTCAACTTACACCAGAAGGAAAATTGAGTGAATATTATATCTTATGGGAAGTTGATAAGTGGGAAGAATTACCAAAGAAAGATGACCCTTTGCTTTTGAAAAGGATTACAGAAAATCTTTTTGTTATATTAAGTGCTTGGGATGTAACTGAATTAGAACAATCAA
>SDBT01008263.1_pt1 | contig 17009 bp, 25 predicted proteins | sample 2277101 | NCBI WGS metagenome assembly SDBT01 (sample SAMN10404973, study PRJNA504765) | marine sediment metagenome | isolation source: marine sediment core GS10_PC15, 103 cmbsf | place: Arctic Ocean: Southern Knipovich Ridge | collected 2010
GTTATGGAATGGATAATAAAATTAAAATGTAAGATGGGGTATCATAAGTTATACAGTGTAGGTATTAATTTATTAAATAGGGATGAATCAATAAGTTATTGTTGTGAATGTTCTAGTCAATTTAAAATACCTAACCCCACAAAGGACACTACCCAATGACATATAGGACTAAATTATGAAAACATATAAAGAGATAACAGAAGATGATGGGTTTAAAAGGTTTTGCCACGAAGATATATTAAAGCTTGAAGGTGGTTATTTTTTATTGCCTGTTTATGAATTACTCCATAAGACAAGAGAGGCTATAAATAGAGAAAAGAAAATATCTATAACAATTAATTATGCAAATATTGTTATACATCGGCCTTATGATATGGTTTATTTATTCGAGGATTATAACGATTCAGAAGAAGAAGCCCTTGCACAAGCACTATGGTTTATATATAAAGAAACTAAGTGACCCTATTAGCGGTAAGTAATTGACCCTAATAAAAGGAGAATAGATATATGAGTGATATAGAATGATAGCAAAAGACCATAAAATTAAAATGTCAGAGGGTAGAAAGAAATCTTTGAAACTAGGACATTATGATGAGTGTTATAAAATTAAATCTAAAAAAATGACTGGATTTAAACACGGTCGAGGCAATGAAATATCAATAACACATTTGAAGAAAGGCTCTAAGCATTATAAGGCTAAATCACATAACCTTGTTTCACCAGAGGGTATTGAATACTCATTTGACAATGCTGAACATTTTGTAAGAACAAATGAAACTCTATTTGATAAGCAAGATATATTAGTAAGGAAAAAACCGAATGGAAAGAAATACACAAGAGCATCTAATGGGTTGCAAAGAATTAGTAATGAAGATAGGCCAAGTTGGAAAGGTTGGAACAAGTTAAATAGGTTAGATATAAATGGATAGTAATATAACAGAGAGTAAAGGATAATAGATATATGGGTGATAAATGTCAAGCAGGTTGTATGGTTTTTACGGGCGGGGATATGAAGCACGATGAAAATTGCGTATTTTATAAAGAATCTTTTACAAAATTAATAAGAACTTCGTTAATTGCCGACCAAAAGAAAGAGAATGAAGATAACGAGAAATTGAAAGAAGCATTAATAAGGTCGATTAAGTATCTACCGCTAGAGAGTAATTTAAGAAATACTATTGATGATTTATTAAAAGATAAGGAATAAATATGAGTGATATAAAAAGATATGAAATTTACGCTTACAGTGGCGGAGAAGAAGAGGCATTCATTGAATCAGAAGAAAGTACAGACGGTGAATGGTGCAAGTACTCCGACCTAAAGAAAGCATTAAAGGATATACAAGAAGATATTAAGTTTTCGAGTTGTGGTGTATGCCATAGGGTTGATTTAAAAATAATAGATTTACTAAAAAATAAGGAATAGATATATGAGTGGACCAATAGAGCAAATAATAAATAATCATACAAGATTATCAAGTCAAGATCTATTATTAATAGAGTTAGCTAGAAAGGAATTATCCGACCTAAAGAAAGCATTAAAGGATATACAAGAAGATATTAAGTTTTCCAGTTGTGGTGTATGTCACAGGGTTGATTTAAGAATAGCAGATTTAATTAAAGATAAGGAATAGAGATATGAGTGATTATAATTATGTGAATGATGAAACGTTAGCATTATTGAAAAAAAAAGATAAACAAATATCTGATCTAAAGAAAGAGTTAAAAGAAATTACAGAAGATAGGGAGTTATGGAAACAGAGTGAATCTGATTGTAATGATATGTATAAGAAGCAGTCTAATGAGAATGATGACCTAAAGAAAGCATTAAAAGAAATCCTTGAAGGTGATGACATTCATAAATCACTTAATGGAAAAGGGTTTCTTACGACTGAATATAGAAAAGAGATTGAAGATAAAATCAAGGAATAAACTATGAAAAACAAAAAGAAAAAAACATCAATTAAAGAATACTGGAATAATAATATCAAGAATGGTATTACCGATTATTTTGGTAAACAACATCTAGATAAGCTTAGAGGTAAGTACGCTTCTAGAGGTCTCTTTGGGGCTGTTATCTTAGGGTTGATATGGTTACTAGTACATCCATATCCAATAATGCTGGCTATCTTTACAGTAGCACCTCTTTACATAATCATCAAATCAAAAGAAGTTAGAGAAAACTGGAGCTGGTTCGAGTTTAGTTGGATTACTTTTTTTTGCACAGTAGGCGGTTATATATGGATGGATGATCTTATGTTTTACGATTCTGCAATGCCATCGTGGGGAATAGCGCCTTGGAGCGTGTCTTGGATCGAGCCGTGGGCGGGGGCATCATTAGAAGATGTTTTATTTTATCCTATAACTTCACTAGATATGTATGTAGCAATATTATTTATATCAAAATTTAAACTAAAAGATTTTAAATATAAGACTGAGATTCTTTGGTGTTATTTCATTGTTAATTTAATAATTAATTATTTGTTTTGGTCACACACTGGTTATTTTTCAGAGTCTACGGGTATGTTATTTGCAATCACAGCGGTTCCAATGTTCTTGTATTGTTTTCAAGATATGCACGCAAAAGAGTTAAGTTTATTTATAGTGTTTGGTCTAGCGTTAGGGTGTGGAATGAATTATATAGGCACTGATTTTGGTAGACATTTGGCAATATTATTTGATGCAGAGTGGCTAAACGCAATGGTTGCCTGGTGGTATGAATGGACTGATAGTGAAGGTGTTGTAAAGCATTCCACAGTATATATATCTAAAGATGAATATCCTCAATGGTGGATAGGCACAAGTCCTTGGAGTATACCTTTTTTCTTATCTTGGAGTGGTACAATATTTTATCAAACTGCTATTAAAACGTGGAGAAAAATAAAAAGAGAAAGTTGATATGCCTAAAAAACTATATGTAAGAAAATTAGATGTTGTAATATCTTTTGTGGTATCGACCGCCATAGATATTGTAGCTATAAATTATTTTGATACCTTTACAATAAAATTTATTTGCTGTACTCACATAGCAGCAAATTTTATAAGTATGTATTGGATGCATAAAAATTTCAATAGAAAAAATCTAATTACAAAAAGCATTATAGATTTATTATTTTATCCTTTCCTTAGTGCGTATGCTTATTTTGTTTGTCAAGATGATAAACTTTTCTTTGGTGCAATTATAATATTTTTAATCAACATTATAGCAAATCTAGTTCACTATGATAACAACGCTAAACACAGAAATTTTAATATTATAGCTAACATAGTTTATACCATTGTTTTTATCGCATATGCATTTGTAATTAACATAGAGTTGACATATCACTATTATCTTTTAATCGTATTGGCGGGTGTTATTTTTTCTGTAAGCACCAGCACAAGCAATGCAATTTCTGATTATATATCTATCATAAAAACCAAAGGTAGGGAATTTGACGCAATTGAATTAGTCCAAAGGAATGTGAAGCACGACCTCAATAACGACTTTGAAAATTTCAATATTATAAAAATAGGCTTGGAAACTTTAAAGAAAAGGTATCCCAGTATGGTAGATAATCAAAGTTATAAAATGCTTGATGATGCATTAAATATTGTGAGTACTGTAGCACCTAGAAAGGTTAAATTGTTAGGCGAACACGGAATAGGAGATTTTCAGGTTTTTACTATTGTTGATAGAATTGTAGTAGAAGGGAGCTTTAAACGTTTCACCAGCATTGATATACCTAAGTGCGATCCGTTGTATCATCATTGCGTATATTTTAGCCAAATGATTTTTAATTTTCTAACGAATTCTAAGGAGGCATATGATAGATTAAAGGTTACAAATGCTCCACTTCATATTAAACTTAGTTATGAAAGTGATAGTAGGGAATTAGTTTATACTGATAATGCGGGGGGATTTGATGTGAATAAAATAAGTAAGGGAATTTCATTAAAGCAGGGTGATGGTCACGGTTTTTTTCTTCAAGGATTAATTAAGGATCAAGACAAGTCTAATCTAAAAATAAAATGTGAGCGTACAGAAGTTGGTATTCGGTATGAGATTAAATTCTTAGACCCTGACAGGATGAGTAAATGATTTTGGTAATTGATGATGAGAAACAAATAAGGATTTTAACTAAGCATTTCTTTGGTGTTATGAATAATGTTGAAGTTGAAGCATACGGAAATCCAGAGGAGGCATACACAGAAGAAAATCTTTCTAAGACTACATTAGTTTTACTGGATTTAGAAATTACTGGTCAACAGAATGGAATCGAAGTATCAAAAATTCTATTAAAGAGTAAACACAGAAAAGATTTTACAGTTTTGCTTTATTCTGGTTCTAGGGACTTGTATGGCAAAGAGATAACGGATGATCGTTTAGAAAGCTTGGGGTTTGACGGATTCATACCGAAAGACGGAAGCGGGCTAGGTCCACTAGAGGAAGTCTTAAACATATACAAAGAAAGAAAAGCAAATAAACAATAGATTTTGTATAATCATATTCTTATGATATTATCTAAGCAGTAAAAGAACGTCATAATAATTTGTTGCTATTATGTTTATAATCCGAATACGTGCCACCTGCTAGAATGGTGTTGACAGCTTGGAGAGACAGCATATATTATTCTCCAATAATATTTTAAGGTTAGTTATCTTTCTGATCGAAGGTAACTAACCATTTAATATCACAGTGAACAAGACAGTTAATGGCAAGATACAAAAAAAGAAAAAGCTTTATAGAAAATTTAGAAAAATACATAGACAATCTTCTATGGATCAAAGATAAAAATCAACAATTAGTAAAATTTGTTTTAAACTTAATACAGAGATCGTATCTAAGGAATAGAAGTTTCACACTTACCATTAGCAAGGGCCAAAGAGATATTATTTTAAAAGCTAGGCAACACGGTTTCTCAACTTTAAAATTAGCAGAATATTTTCATAACACCATCACCAATAGAGCAACCACCACTGTTATTGTCGGACACGATGAAAAATCAATGGAAACATTTTTAAGTACCATTAAAACAATGTACGAATATCTACCAGATGAATTAAAACCATCTATTGGATACAATTCTAAAAATGAAATTACTTTCCCCTCTATAGATAGCAGAATAATTATAATGACATACAGAATGGATAAGGCAAGATCACAAACTGTAAATAATTTATTAATGACTGAAGTTGCATTTTGGAAAGGTAAAGACATTGGTGACAAAGTTGCAGGTATGATGGAATCAGTTCCTATTGACGGTAATATTTGTATGGAATCAACACCTAACGGTATAGGCGGTTACTTTTATGATTTAGTACAGGAAAGTAAAAACGGTTTATCTATTTTCAAGATGTTCACTTATCCTTGGCATATCAACAGACAATATTATTTACCAAGATCACAATGGAAGTTATTACCTAAGATGGTGCGACCTTCAAAGAGTGATTTAAAATTAGATCTAATGGAAATATATTTACATAAGGAAAATAAATTATCTTTAGATCAGATTATGTGGCGTAGATTTAAAATGGCTTCTATGGGAGACCTTCGAGTTAATGAACAGAGTGTAAAAGTTTCAAGGCGGTTTGCTCAAGAATATGAATGTTCATTTAATCAATCTGGTTCACCTGTTTTTGATGTGAGTTATTTAATTCCTAGTTGTCACTACTCAATGCCAGATGAAAAAATGGAGTGTATAGGCGGTGCAGATACTTCAGAGGGTGTTCCAGATGGTGATTACTCAAGTTTTTATTTGTTGGACCTAGTGACAGGTAACACGGTTTATAAAATGCGTGGAAGGTGGAAACCAAAATATTTTGCAGAAAAAATACATAATGTAATGATGATGTATGGTGGATTAATCGGTGTCGAATTAAACAATACAGGGTATGCAGTAAATCAGGAATTACTGAGATTATGGATAGAAGAATATGACTCGAAAGGTAAAATTCCTTACTTGATTTTTAACGAAAAAAAGAGATATGGATGGTTTACGAAAGAAAATAACCGTAAAATTTTATTCGTAGAACTTGAAGAGGCATTAAGAACTAGGTTAATAAGGTTAGCTTATGAAGATAAAAACGGTATTTTGGAGTTGCAGTCTTGCCAATATAGTACTAAAATGAAAGAAGAGGCCCCTGAAGGTATGCACGATGACGATGTAATGGCGTTGGGTATAGCTTGGCAAATGCGAAAATATTATCACTTGTTTAAGCAGACGATTGATGAAGAAGGAAGTGCAGGAGCGATAATTATTTAGGAGACCAGATGTCCTTTCTTGAGATGGAGCCCGTTACACCAAATAACGGTAAGTACACTTGCAATCACGAAAGAGAAATAGAGGTAATTGAAGCAGGTGCAAGCCCTTGGGTTATACTTCCTGTGTATGCTAAGTTTGCTTTAATATCATTAGAATTTAATTCTGGTCAAGCAAGAATAGAAGTTACAAACAGCCTTTATGATCGTATAAAGGCAGATCCAGAAACAGCACACCCCGTACCATATAGAACTTTAGACACCGATCCAGACGGTAACATAACAGTTGACATTACAGCAGAGACAGGACCAGTTAAGGCGGTGAGATGTTTTAATTTATCTGGTACTCAAAGAATTGTAGTTTCAGCGGGTTAAGTTATGGCATTATTTAGTCCTTGGTTTAGACCAATATTCAAATCAGCTTCAATAGGCAGTGCAGGTGCTTACCCTACAGTAACATTTAGATCTGATTTACCCGATCCAACATTAAACGTGGGTAAAACATATCTTGTACTAAAATTTGAAGTTTCTACAATATCAAGATCTGGACTTTGGACTTCTGATGGTACTTGGTATAGAAATGGCCAAGGTATTTTTGCAATGGCAAATTTTGCACTTCAAACAGTCAATGGTTGGTTGGTACAATTTTCTGCATCACTGACAGCAAGTAGGATTTACACATTTCCAGATAAAGATGGAACATTTGCTTTACTTAGTGATATTCCTTCAACATCAATAATTACAACTACAGATAGTACTAGTCCTACAATCGCAACGGTTGCAGTAGATGATTTAACCAGAATTACTATTAAAGCACATTTCATTGCAAAGCGTACTGATGCTAGTAATTCTCAAGGAGCAGCTTATGAAAGATGGGGTACATTTTTTAGAGATGGTGTTGGTGTTCAACAAGAAGGTAGTTTGTATACCCCTTATTCGAGGCAGACCCCAAATACTTTAAATGCAACAATGACTATATCTGGAAATAATGTATTGTTGACAGTTAATGGAAATGTAGGAGAGACGTATGATTGGAGAGTTTATTATGAGGTTTTATTATTATGAGTGTTATATTTAGTATAGATACTGGTACTTCTGCTTTACTTGTAGAAGTGGACACCGATCCAAGGATTACACCTGTGGATGTACCTACGGGATCAAGAATTATTTTCAATGGTGTTACTTTTAAGAAGTTAGATGATGGCCCTACCACAAATGTTCTTGATAATTTTTATTTTGGTGGTCAGTATATTTATGATGATTCGAAAGAAGACGAGCAGGAAAGTAGTTCTATTGAGCCAAATCTGGATAACGCCTTTTCGCTCACTACACCATTATTGCCAGCAGGGACATATCGAACCGGTATGGGTTTTGAGTGGAAAAGAAATTCTGTTACTACAGATTTTATAGCAAATATTTTAGTTGATGATGTGCTGCACGGAGGAGGATTTGTCAAAGAGCCAAAAGATGCAACTAATTATGATCAATTTACTCGGTTTAAGCCAATCGTACTTTCCAATGCTACGCATAAATTTGATTTAAATTTTGGTGGTGAGTCAGCAGGGAGTACTTCTTTTGTTCAAAATGTTGTATTTGAATTATTTAGAGTCTCTTAATGTCAAAGTACATAAAAAGAACATCAGGACATTTCACAGTGCCTTTGAATAACATCAAAGCGTCAATCTTAACTTATGAAATAGGAGTATCATCTTTTGCAGAAGAAGTTATGTATGTACATATAAAAAAATCGGAAGCAAGAATACATCTATTCTCAGGAAAAGATTATGATGAATTGTCTAATGATGATAAGATTCAATAATGAGTGATGATTTAAAACGTATTGAGGATTTAATCAGAGATAAACTTCCTAATAATAATCAAGAAAATATTGCTGCTATGAGCAGTAAGATGGAAGATGATCACGATGATTTAATTCTTCTTGGAAATGATTTTAAGAATTTCAATAAAAACTATGATGAAAACAGACAAAAAGAAAAGAGTTACGGAAGGGCATTTTCTAAAGATATAAAAGCACTAGAGGATAAGATAAAGCTCTTTGATGATTACCTAATGAAGCAGAAAATAAAAGAAGAAGCCGCAGAAAAGATAAGTTCCGTAGAAAAAATAGTATCAAGTAAAAGCGACATATTCTGGAGCAGAGTCTGGAAAGCAACCCCTTGGATTGTGGCTGCAATCGGTGGTGGCACTGCTGCCGTCAACTAAAATATATTGTTGGTAAGCCATAGTTATGGTAAACTAGAAACCTCAAAATCAAACAGAGCGAGGACAGTATGAAACACCCGATATTTATAGCAACAAACAGAAAAAAATTAGTATACGATGACCCAGAAACAAAAGTTTTAGCAGATCATTTATTTCACGATGATAAGTTCAATGATGGAAGGTTAGGTGCGGATGAATTAACCTTTCTGAAAATGAATGATGATAAAAGTTACTTTTTAAAAGGTTCAGAAGAATGTTTTAAAGAGGCTCAAGATTATATGATTAAGCACACAAAAAATGCAGTCTTCTTTGTTCACGGATTTAATAACGGTTGGTTAGACGCAATTAATTCTGCAAGAGCAGTTTCAGACACACACGATGTCGTAGTAATAATGTTTAGTTGGCCTAGTGACGTAACTGGGTTACCATTTGAAGATTACCGAGAGAAGAAAAAAAACGCAATGAAATCTGTGGGTGCTCTTGATCGTACCCTAATGAAATTATACAAACAATTAAAAACTTCTAGAACAGATTGTGAACAATCAATATCTGGATTGTTTCATTCAATGGCAAACTTACTATTTAAAAATTCTTTGATATCAGACGGGCATTATTATTCTAGAAAGAAGATATTTGATAATGTTATTTTATCACAAGCAGACACCAATGCAAAAGGCAGTAATGAATGGATAGACTTACTTAATGTTCGTGGTGAAGTGTACGTTACCATAAATGAAAAGGATAGACCGTTAAGGTTTTCACAATTTAAATTCGGTAAGGCTCAGAAAAAAAGATTAGGTTGCACACTAAAACATTTAGATGCTGATTGTATTTATTTAGATTTTACTAGTAAGGAATTGGAATCAGAGCATAATTTCTTTAAGGGATTCAATTTAAGCATTGACGGGATACATACAGACATACTTAATAATGATTTTGATGTTTCCGAATTAAAAAATATAATACCAAATAAATTGTACAGGGTGTTTTAATGACGAGAAGAAAAAAAGTAAGTAAAGAAGATAGTAAAGAAGAAAACTCTTCTGAGATTCAAGAGATTGGAGTAACGTTATTTAAAAAAAGCCCCTTCGCAACTCAGAGCAAATTAAAAGAAGAAAGGCAAACGTCCAGAGGCACTAACATAGACGACAATGAAGAGGGCAACAGTGGTGAAGATAATATAATTCAGCCACCTTATAACCTTCAGGCCCTATCATCTTTAATATCTCTTTCAAGTGAGTTACCACAAAATATTGATGCTATGAAACAAAACTGTGAAGGGTATGGATACAACTTAACAGAAACAATAAGTGATGAAGATAAATCTAAAAAAGAAGATGAAGTTAAAAAAGAAAAAAAGCGTGTTGATGATTTTTTCAAGTACTCTTCTTATCAAAATTCATTTACTAAAATGAGAAAGAAAATACGTGGTGACCTTGAGAGCATAGGCAATGGTTATATGGAAATATTAAGAGATAACGCTGGTGAACTTTCTGGATTTGAATATATAAAAGGTGTCAATATGCGTTTGACTTCTTTAGATAAAGAATTCGTGATGGTTGATATAAAGGTTTTTGATTCTGAAAAGCTAGAATATAAAGTTGTAAAGTATAGAAGAAGATTTAGAAGAATTGTTGAGGTTATAAACGAACACAAAGTATTTTTCAAAGAGTTTGGAGATCCAAGACATATAAATGCTAGAAATGGTTTGGTTATTAGTGACGAAGATTTAAAAACAGATCAAGAGTTAGACCAAGAAGATAAAAGCAGATTAATTGTAGCAACTGAGGTTTTTCATTTTAGCTTAGACGTAACGGAAAGTGTTTATGGTTTACCTAGATGGATAGGGACAACACCTTCTATTGTGGGTAGTCGTGCAATGGAAGAAGTGAACGTTGATTGGTTTCATAACAAAGCTATACCACCTTTAGTGTATATGATCAGTGGTGGTAAACTTACCAAAGGTGCAGTTGAAAGAATACAGCAATTTCAAAACGAACAAATTAAAGGAACTGAAAATTATCATAAGGCACTGGTCCTTGATGCCGTGTCTTCAGGTAATGCAGGTTCCTTAGAAAAAAATCAAGTTAAGATAGAAATAAAAGAATTAAAGCAGATGAGTGAGGGTATATTTTTAAAATATGATGAAAGAAATTCAAAAAAAATTAGATCATCTTTCCGATTACCACCAATATTTGTTGGAGCTACAGATGATTACACTCAAGCGACAGCAAAGGAATCTAAAGAAGTTGCAGAAGAGCAAGTCTTTGCACCCGAAAGAGCAGACTTCGATTTCTTTATCAACAGAAATATTTTCCCAGAATTAGATGTAAGGTTTCACGCTTTTCAAACAAAATCAGTTCCTATTAACAATCGTAAAGATGAAACAGACATCACAAAAATTCAGGGTGAGTCAGGGTTAAGCTGGAAAGAAACTAGATTAAAATTACAGGGCATCAATGATATTGAGATTACAAGTGTAGACGATGATAAAGTTTATATGAACTTACCAATTGATGCTTCACTTGAGTTATTGAAAACAGGAGTTATTTCTTTGGTAGATACTATGGAAGATCTTGAAAAAGGAATTTTAGTTGGTGTTGCAGAAGAGGGTGATGAAGAGGTTGAAGAAGATACCACAAAGAAAAAACATTTGTCACCAATAACTTTAAAATCTGTAAAGGAATTGCAATCTTTCGCATCTTATCTTAGAAAGAATAATGCTGTCACTAAATAATCAGGCACTATACCACATAGAAGGAATTCTCAGGTGTCTAGGTTATACAAAGGATGAAGATCCACTAAAACCCAGATCAATTTTAGCAGAAGAAGAAAAAACTGTTAATAAACTTTTAGCAGGGAATAATTCAGAAGATATAAAAACTACTAAAAAGTTAAACAAAGTTATTGATTCAATGGATATGGAAACAGATTCAGGAATCAATAGTGCTATTAAAAAAACTGATAAGATAATTACTAATCACGGTAAAAAAGTTGCTGTTGGTTCTGCGGTTATTTTGGCTATTGATTCAGATGCCTATTATAAAACAATTAAAGGTGCGGTTGCAGAAAGTGTTTCAATTCCTTATGACTTCATAGACGCAGACCAAAGAACGATAGATGCAATTAATAAATGGCAACAAACTTTCATAGGTGATAACTATAAAAACAACGTCACCAAAGAAGTTGAAAATATTATTCGAAATACCATTAAAGCGAATGATGGAACCCTGAGTAGAACACAAATAGCTAGGCAACTTAAAAAACAGATGCCAGATGTGGTTGTCCAGAAAGGTTATTGGAATACCGTTGCAAGTGCAGTGTTAAATAATTCAAGGTCAGGTGCTAGTTTAAACGTATTTAAACAGGCGGGAATCCAAAGATATACAGTGCTTGCGGTATTGGATGAAAGAACTTCTGATGTTTGTCAAAATATGCACGGTAGAACATTTGAAGTAAAAGTTGGTTTAAAGGCTTTTGAGAATCTAGAAAATGCTGAAACTGCTGATGAAGCAAAAGAGGCAAGCCCTTGGATGAGTTCAGATAGTAAAGGAAATGTTTTATTAAATGGTGAAAAAGTTGGTACACTATCAAATTCAGAATTAGAAGCCAGAGGAATATCAACGCCACCCTATCACGGAAAATGCAGGACCACAATCATTGCAGAATTTTAGTTGTAAATTATATTCAGTTGTGTTACAATGGGCTTTACTTACAAAATATGGGAGGGTTTTTGAGATTTATTAAAGTCGATGTTATTAACAAAGATGATTACAGTGAATTAAAATTACTGGAACTTTCTGTAGTAAAAGGTGTTTATTCTCTCGTAGGTCAAAAATCAAACTCTATAAAATATTCTAATCAAAGCTTTATATTTGATACCTCATTAGGTATGACAAAAGACAAAGCTCTTGAGTTCATTAAATCAAATAACTTTACAATTGGGGCGACTGAAGAACTTGACACTCTTCAATTTGATTCGCTTTTAACTCTTCGTGCTGACAGCGTTGAAGAATGGTGCATAACACCTGACTACTTCCGCAAGCAAAAAGAAAAACAAGATGAAGTTTACGCACTTAAAGTAAGTGATGAACGCAGGATTGTTAGGGGTGTTGTTTATGCACCTAATGTTGCAGACGCACACGATGAATATATGGAGCCTGAAGAAATTGTAAAAGCTTCTGAACGGTTTATGTTGGCATCACAAAAAGTTGATTCTAACCATAACTTTGTTGCGGGTGATGGTCACCCAGTAGAGAATTTTATTGCTAGAAAAAATGATCCAGATGGATTTCCTGAAGGTGCTTGGATTATGGGCATCAAAGTAGTTGATAATGATATGTGGGCCAAAGTTAAATCTGGAAAAATACGTGCGTTTAGTTGGGCGGGTATGGTTGAGTTTGGTGATAAAAAAGAAGTTCCTAGCAACTGGGTTAATGACAAAGGCGAAAGAGTTAACCCATATAATGGGAAATAAGGATTTATAATGTCAGTTATTAAAGGGATGGGAAAAGTTTTAGCAACCGAATTAAAAAATGTAAAAATAGAATTTGTTTCACTCGTTGAATCGGGTGCAAATGGTGAAAGGTTTGAAGTATTTAAAAGTGCAGATTTTAAACCTATCTCCAAAAGCAGTGCCAGTGATAAAAATATTCCTGTAGTGGATCTACTAAGCCTTGTTGATAAAGCTAAAGCTTTTCTCAATGATCTTATAGGTGAAACACCAAAGGATGAAGATAAAAATAAAAATAAAAAAAAGGGGTTCACAGTGGATGAAACAAAAGAAATTTTAGAAGCAATCAAGGGCATCAATTCAAAGGTTGATGGTTTAGCAAATGAAGTAAAAGAAATAAAAGAAAAAAAGGTTGAGACTGATGAAGAAAAAACAACCAGAGAAAAAGCAGAAGCAACTGAAGCAGCAAGAGTCAAGGCCGAAAAAGAAAAAGATGAAGGTAAAACCGATCTCGGACAAATACTTACTGCCATTAAAGGGATTGAGGACAAAGTTAGCACCTTAGAAAAAGATGTTACTTCCGTTAAAGAAATGCGTCAACCTTCAAACAGTATTGCAAATGATATTATAGGTAAAGACAGTACAGAAAAAGGAAGTGAAGAAGAAGTTGATGAGTCAGCAGATTTCTTTGGCAATATGATGTTGAAGGGTGCAGATGCAAAAGAACTTCAGAAAGTTGTAGATCAAATTAAAGAGTCTTCTGAATTAGAAGCTGAAAAGGTATAAGGGGAAATTAATGACTAAGCCAAATACAAAATTAATTGCGAAAGCATTAGATATGCTTACTAAGAGCACCATAGATACAGGTGACCTTGCCAGTGGTGGTATAATGACCGTCACACAGCAAAAAAAGTTTTTACAAATAGCAAGAGATCAAAGCGCACTTTTAAAAAAAGTTCGTTTGATAAATATGCCGAGTTCAAAACATGAAATTGATAAAATCGGTGTTGGTTCTCGTCAAATGCGTGGGGCTTCTGAAAATGAAGATGTCTCAAACAATCTTAAGAAACCAAACTTCACTAAGATTGAGTTAGATTCACAAAAGTATGCGTTGCCTTGGGAGCTTACAGAAGAGACACTTGAAGACAACATTGAAAAAGGAAACTTGGCAACTGTTGTAAGAAATTTGTTTGCCGAGCAGTTTGGTCTTGATAGTGAAGATGTTGCCTTGAATGGTAATGACACGCAACCTGCTGGAACTCTAGTTGATATGGCAGGTAATATTGATGCAGTCACAGATCCTATCACACTTACTGTTGATAGTACTGCGGGTTATCCAAGAAATTCAAATGCAGGTCTTTTGCTTATTGATACTGAAAAGTTTTCTTATGAAAGCATAACTGCAACCACTTTTGTAAATTGTGGAAGGGCTCAAGATGGAACAACAATTGCTACCCACCTTGACAATGCACCTATCACTTATGTCAAAGATGCTCTAATCGGTGTTGATAATGGATGGTTTACAATCGCCCTTGCAGGTGCTTCAAACTTTGTTGATTTGTCTGCTATCAATTCAGGTAACATTGATTCAGATCATTTTTTCGCTCTTTACGAAGCTCTACCACCAAGATTTTCAAGAGGATCAAGAAAAACAGGTATTAAATGGATGATGTCCACAAAACAATGGATTAAATATCTTGAGTCTTTATCAAATAGGCTTACTACTGGTGGTGATGCAGCTACAGGTGGTGTAGAGCAAAAACCAGTAGGAATTGGAGTGATAGAAGTTCCAGCAATGCCAGATGATGCAATCATTCTTACTAATCCTAAAAATTTCATTTGGGGTGTTCAAAGAGGAATGAAAGTAAGACGTGATGGAGATTCTAAAGATATGATTGCACGTGATGTTGTATTTTGGAATATAACTTCTCGTTTCGCAATGGAAATTGAAGAAGTTGAAGGTGTGGCAATTGGAACTGGGTTAACGCCTTAATACCGATGTGTAAGGGGGGTTAAGGCCCCCCATTTTAAAATAAATATAAGGAACGCAGAATGTTAAAAAAAGAATTATTAGAAAAAATGGACGACGATTCTCTAGTAGAGTATGCAACGGATCTAGGATTAGCAGTAAAAGAAAAAGAAGAAAAAGTTGATGTGGTTGACAGGATCTTATCTAAGCAAGAAGAGATTCAAATAGAAAATAAAAGAAATGCAAATGAAGTTGAATCATTAGAAGAGACAGTAAGAGACTTAAAAGAAAATTCTGGTGATGACGATTTAAAAGATAAAATTGCACAACTTGAATTAGACAAAGAAGATCTTTCAAAAAAGGTTTTGAAAGGTCAAGAAGCTATCCAAGACCTATCAAAAGTAAAAGGTCTTAACGGTCAAATTAGAATTGTTCATATATCTAAAGGTACAACCGATCTCAGAAAAAAGTTTGGAAAATGGAAACCAAATCAAACAAGAATAATGGATCTTAAACTTGGAAAAGAAATTGCTATGAAATTCCCCGCAAGGTTTAGACTACAAGAAATCAAAGAGACTGAAAAAGTCTAATAATTAAAGTGGCAGAGGTAGTTGTATTTGAAACAGAGGAAATAAATGTTGCCTCATATTTTAAACTTAAGGGTGTTACTATGCTTGATTATGAACAAGTGCGTAATAAGATATGTTTCAAGTTTGATGATAGTGAAAATGTTTGTAGGAAACTTCAGGTAGATTTTTTAAATTCAGAGTGTAAAATTTACGATGCACACATTAGGGATTTAAAAAAACTATTTAGAAATAAATCTTAAGGAGTCTGTTTAATGTCTTATTGTGTAGCTGTGGACCTTGAAGATGAAGGTCTTGACATTACAGACACCGATAGGATTAATGATTCTATTGCCCTTGCAGAAGATTACATTGATCTTATGACGGGTCAATGGTTTGATCTTAGAGTAAAAACTTACACCTATGATGGTGGTCTTAAAGTTTATTTCCTTCCTATATTTTGTAAAGAACTAACAGAAGTCAAAGTTGATTCTAAAGTAATTGAAGATACTGAATACACTCTATACAATCGTTATAATCCAGATGATAGAAATAATCCAAAAGTAAAATTTGATAGTAAAGTTTCCAGAGGTGATTTATTTTTAGAATTAGTTGGTAACTTTGGTTTTGTTGAAGAGGATGAAAGCACACCAACACAAATAAAACATATCTGTACTAAGTTGGCAATTGGTTATGTTGGAAAAATGAGTGAAAGTAACCCTGACTATAGGGACGACATTGAGCGTGGTCGAATTCTTAAAGAAGTAACAGACGGTCACAGTTATGACTTAGGAAAATTAATTGATTCTGCTCAGTTAACAGGTGATCCAGAAATAGACACCATCTTGCAAAATTATATGGCACCTTTAACATTGGGGGCCATTTGAAACCAAAATTAATTCATCCTGTAGATGTAACAATTACTCCTTTTGATTCAGCAGCGACAACATTAGACCCTGTTTTAGATGATTTAGAAATGCCTGAAAATGCTAATGGTGAAATAGAAATGGATGTACAGGTAAAGTATAAAACACCCATAGAGATAAAAGCACAAGTTAAATATAATAAATTTGATGAGATCACAGGTGCACCCGCAGGATTTGAAAGTAAAGGTGTTGGTTATATATTAGTTGATTTAGAAACCAGTAAACTGTTAAATAAAAATGACAAGATAACAATCATAGATGGTGAAGCGGTTGAATTTTATATTATCGAAGAAGTACCAAGGGTACATTATAAAAAATCTAATCAAAAAAGAATACATTTTGATTATGAAAGTGTGAGTTTAATAAACAATGCCCAACTCTAGTTTTAATATTACAGGTGAAAAAAGAAGATTCCATAAATTATTTGGGAGTCGGTCAAACATTAATAAACTTTGGAAAGTAATAAAAAATAAAGGTTTACTTAGGATGGCTTTGTTTTTGGAAGGTAAAATAAAAAAAAATATATACTCTTCAGGTAGTTTAGCAGGTCAACCATTTCAGGCTAATTCAGAATTAACTATTTCAATTAAAAAAAGTTCTAAGCCTCTAATTAATACATACGATTTTATGAT
>SDBT01008264.1_pt1 | contig 17008 bp, 16 predicted proteins | sample 2277101 | NCBI WGS metagenome assembly SDBT01 (sample SAMN10404973, study PRJNA504765) | marine sediment metagenome | isolation source: marine sediment core GS10_PC15, 103 cmbsf | place: Arctic Ocean: Southern Knipovich Ridge | collected 2010
GGGTCGCCCCTGTACGTAAACCAATGCTAAAATGTTTGTCACTGTCATCTTTCCATTGTGCGTCTGTTGCACCCAATCGTACAAATGCTTCCAGCTTGCCAGTAATGCCATAGCCAAGATTAACATAGGCCTTCTCAATTTCGACACCGTCAAGGCTAAGACGCTGTTTTTGGGATATGGTTGTAATAAGACTTCCACTGGCAGCGTCATAAAGTGACAAAGTGCTTATGCCTTTTGCCGTGAAATCCATATCGGTCAAAGAGTAATCGCCGCCGATACTGAATTGTCCTTTTTTTAGCTTGTCGGCCGTAGACCCTATCGGATCCAGGGCGAAGGTGACTGAACCGCAAAAGTGCAGCAATACAATTGTGATGGCCAATAGTAGTTTCTTCACTTGATGGTCTCCCCCATAACCAGGTTTTCGGCTTCCACTTCGCAAAAAGCGCAGTCACCCTTCATATAAAACATAAATCAAGAATCAAAGAATGCAAAGAATAATTCAGCTAATTATGGTGAAAGGCGGAGTAAAACTGCGGCGGGTGGCGGCCCAAAACCGCGGCACCACTGCCCTATTTACCCCGTGTGGTCCGGCGTGGGGTGCAAAAATAGAAATACCATAACGCCTTTAATGACAAAGATATAACGTCGTTGTAGATGAGCACGCTTGCCGATTTGATGAGGATTTCGTTGTGGAACCGGACTATGAAAGAGAAATTATGGCTTACACTGATCACATGTTTGGCTTAAAGCATACGTTTTCGTCAAATCCCGTGCCTGCCGAAAACGACCGTTTTTAATTTATTAGGAACAGGCCATAGTTTTTTCCCCAATAATAAATAGAAAGCTTGTGCCCGCGAAGGCGGGTATAGGAAATAATCAATTTATGGCTTAGCTATTTATGCCTTAGGTATGACAAAGGCTGTACATAGTTTATCCGAAAAATGTACCCCCTATGGGGCAGGCAGACACCTTTAATGATCCCCCAAATCTGTGTCTGACCCCTTTAATTTTCCTGACCCCTTTAATTTTCCGGATGGCGAATTTTGACGGCCCGCGATATCATCGTCTCCTTCAACGACAGAAGATTCAGATGTTTCCTCAGACTGAACAAATGTGACTTCGCGAACGGTGCCGTTAACTTTGATCCTGATCAGATCGCCGCTCTTTTTCGCCGGGCCACTGGGCCACCTAACCATCAATCCCCTGACATTGAAGTAACCTCTCTCGATATCGCCTTTGTTGATATTGTAGTAACGAACCTTCGGGCATTCTCCCCAGAGTTCGCCGTCGAGCTTATACAGCGTTCCGCCCGGCGGGTCCGACCGGTAGGTCACTCTGAGGTTGCTTTTCCACTTTTCGGCGGGCCAAGGTGAACCCGAACTGGGGCTTGTCTGCTTCTCACCCGCGATATCGTCGTCGCATATATCAACACCCACCAAGCCAACCACGAAGTCGGCGATCTCACAGAAGTTCACGCCGACCCGCACACCCACACCGACTCCGACGGCCACCTCAACCTGTCCCGCATTGAACCACCCACCGGGATTCCAATGATCGTCAAGCAGATCAAAGCTATATCCCTTGCCCCGTTCGCGATCAAATTTCGATGGTCTCAGCTTCCTATCAAGAGACACCGGCATAGGAAATATAATGCCTTCTTCGAATTCATACAAACCCACAGCTCCGGAACGAAGGCCAAATCCACCTCCGTTCCCGACGTACAGGGGGATGGCGAGTCCCCAGGGCACGGGCCCCGAGACAGTAGCACCTAACACTGGGAATTCACCGGCAACGGTAATCATGTCTGCGGCGTCACGTACACGGTTTTCGACGTACGCACAACCAAACAACATACAAGCGCAAAGCAGGATAAATATCTTCTTCATATGACACCTCATAGCAAAAGGGCAGTTCGGCACAACAAGTCGTACTGGACGTTGGAATCTTCCTAATCTGGGATTTCCCATATACACTTTACTGAAACAATCCTACAAGCTTTAGGTATAGTCTTTTGTTACGACTTGTCAATTGTGGTGACTGCGGATTTTTAGAAAAAAGGCCCAATGTTACCAGGGACAGGCAAGCTTTTCTGTGTACTGTCCACAGCCATTAATAGGTGACTGTCCCTAGTTTTTCAATAGGTGACTGTCCCTAGTTTTTCCCTACTTATTTTTAAAAAATAATACTGTCATCCCTGCGTAAGCAGGGACAATAGTAAATCGCAAATTTATGGCTTAGCTATCATAAATCGAAAATAGTCAATGACAAAGGCTCCTGTTATCCTGTAAAAAAAAGAAATAGACAATCGTCAATCGAAAACTTGTGCCCGCAAAGGCGGGTATCGCAAATTAAAATGACCCCTTTATATTCCCCTCAGATATTTCACCTTGCCATGAAAGAAAATTAACAAATTTCGAGAGCCATTAAAAGGTTAAAGATTAAAGAAAGGGCTGACACTAAAAAGGACCCGACGCGTCAACGGCGTCGACTTGAATCCCGATGTTATCGGTTTATTTTTCTTGTACTTCTCGTTCCAAGAGAAGATTAACTCCTCCCATAAAGGACAGAATGGATTTAATTCCAAGTTCTCCTGTAAGACGATTTAGACGCCATCCATCATTGCCAAAATTGTTTAGCACATCCAAGATATGCTGTTTTCTAGGTTTGCCTGTTTCAAACTTTAGATAGTACGATTTATATTCATACTTCTTCATTAGATAATTCCTTTTATTAGAACGTTCCGGATAACGCATGTATTTATTAGGGACAGTCAACGTTTTCTGTGTACTGTCCCCAGCCATTAATAGGTGACTGTCCCTAGTTTCTTGGCTTTCATAGTTTCTTAATTCCCCCCCTTTAATTTTCCTGGGCTTCATTTGATTCTTTTCCAAATATAGGAAAATGTATAGTTCTTACCGTGACTTGTATTTGTTCCCTTAACGTATATTGATCCGTCCTCTCTGTTGACTTGGATCTCATGCACGCCACAATCTTTCTTGCCTACATACTGGTAGATTCCACTTCCATGTTCTGGGACGATATCGTTCATCCGTATTTTCCCTTCCCAGGCTCCATCTCTGCCATGACCGTTTGTGAGAATCATATCTGCTCCGGGGTATTCGATGGTTGTTGTCCCGTTGCCTCTAGGTTCATCATCTACGGTATAATGCATGTACTCTCCCTCTAAGCTTTTGAATAATCTTTGGTTCTCATTCGGTACGTTATTCAAAACCTCATTGTTGCCATTCTTTACGGAGCCTGAATCAGAGGAATCTTCATGAGACTCAGTTGTATCATCAGGGAATCTCACGATCTCAATTAGGCGTTTCTGCAGACTTGGCCATGTCAACCCAAAAACTTCATTCAAATTGCTTTCGGAGCGAACATTGGACGGGCTATTTTCCGCGAGCGACTTCACCAATCTTCTCGTGCCGTCTTCATCAGCCGTTACAACCTGAAACAGGGATAGTGGACCTGGAAGATTATCAGGCTGGACATCAAATAGATAAGGGACTATCTTGCCTGTCCTTACTGATCTCGCAAGAAAGCCTGCTTCGAATAGAATCCATGGAGCATTTAAGTTATCACGGGTTAAGACGAGTATCGCGGTATCGGCTTTATCCAGCATTTCAACAAGCTTTGGAATCCATCTGGAACCAGGCTCAATATCTGCAGACGAAAGCCAGGGATTAATTGCCTGAAATAGGAGAGGTAGCCAGCCATGTAGTGCGGCCGCTACGAGTTGACTTCGTGATCCTGACCAGCTTATGAAGACGTTCATGATAGTATCTTTCTCAGGCAAAGTTCCATGATTTTATTGATTTTATTAGGGACAGTCACCTATTTCAGTGTACTGTCCCCAGCCATTAATAGGTGACTGTCCCTAGTTTTCTCGGGGTAAATAATCAATAATCAATGACAACGGCTGTACATAGTTTCTCCTATTTGCTGGATCTACTCACCAACAATAGTCCAACCACGTTCCTTATACATTATTTTTACTGAATCTACTTCGGCTTCTGATTCGAGATTATCAGGAGATAATGTGACAAAATAATAATCGCCTTCAACATTGAATACAACGTTCTTTATCTCTGATTCATGGCCATCTTCAATTATGAGCCCAGGAAATGGAATCATGGATGATTGTATTTCCCTCCGAATAGTTGCCTTAGTTTGACTGTTAGTACGTATTCGCATGTTTAGAACAGTTTTCATTCTGAATCCTTTCATGAAGTTTTATTAGGGTTTTATTAGGGACAGTCACCGTTTTCAGTGTACTGTCCCCACTCATTAATAGGTGACTGTCCCTAGTTTTGTGTCCCTAGTTTTGTGTCCCTAGTTTTGTGTCCCTAGTTTTGTGTCCCTAGTTTTGTATGGGGCGGGCGTACACCTTTAATTTTGCCCTATGACAGTTCACAATAGTCTGTGCCTTTGTTATTTAAATAGCTTATCTGCGCGTCTCGACTTTCTTTAGCATTTTCGGTAACCATTTTTTCTATCTCTTTAGCTTTGTCTCCAGCCAAAAGAGTTATCCCGAAGTATGCTACCGCACAAACAGCCGGTAAAATTGGGTCAACTTTGAAAAGAGGAATGGATATTAATATCAACATGAGGAAAAAGAATAAAGATCGGTCGTTCCACCAAAAACAGCAATAATATTTCATGCATTTTTCATATAAATCCAACAGCAGAGAATTGTGGTCACTATGGTGATTTTGCGCGTTTTTTCGGAAATACCCTAATGTAAGTAATACCGTATTAGGAGTCGTATTAGGAGTGGTTATTCTTGTTGCTGAGATGTCCAAAGATAGCTTCAAGCTATTCCAGAGAAGGATGCGAATACCCCCCCAATTTTTCGGTGATGCAATTTTGCGGACACCTACATAGGCGAGAATAAGAACCAAGAATACGGCACCCGCAGGCCATATCTTCTGCAATTCTTCTAAAATCTCTTTCATGAATTGTCTCCTTCCAAAAGCTTTCGTTGCGGTGACAAAATTACCCCTAATGTGAAAACAGGAATGCTGCATACTAGCGTGGCCAGAGGGGGAAGATATTGCCATGTAGGATTATAGAAGCTGATAAATACAGCAATAGCACCTCCTGCAAAACCAAGGAATGCGCTAGCTATAGCCCATCCAGAGGTTGGTGCTTTTGTGCCCATAAAAACGGCCCCTATCACTGCGGGCGCAATGGCAAGTTGTATACCGAATGCACCAAACAAGATTCCTAACATTCTTTCACCGTAACCTATTGCAGTGAAAACAAAGTATAATACCAGTCCTACAATTATGATTACAATTGCGGATGTTGTCCCAATTCGCATAATCTTCTTACGTGAGTTCGGATTTAATTCTGATGAATCCAAGGCTTTCCGTGTAGTTGGATAACCATCATAAATGAAAGCTGCTACACTTGCTACTAAAGCTGAGTCAGCTGTTGAAAGAAGAATAGCAACGATGCCGATGGCAAAAAACGCTGCAATTATTGCTCCGAAAGTCCCTTCTTGGATCATTGTTGTTGGGATAGATATCAGTGCCCCCCAAATGTTTGCTTCATCATAGTCCAGTGTGACAAGACGAAGGGTCATACCTATGGTAACTGAAATCAGTATTGAGATAGGCGATTCAACAGCGTATCGCCACAATCCCACTCTTATTGGTTTATTGTCTAAATTGCCCTTTTCATCTGAGTCTATTTGGATTGCACCCAGCCTCTGCCACATATTGAAGTCTATGAATTGCCAGAATATTGGAAGTAACAAGATGCTAATAATCTCTACGCCACGGAATGGCACGTTTGTAAACTCCAAGGCCTTAAACGCATTACCAATCATCTTAATATTAGGTAATCTGATCATGCAAACGATAAAGAATGCAATTGCGACTAAGCATAGTACACTAAGAAGTACAGTCGGCAAAATCGAACGTCCTTTTTCTGATTTCCCAATTAGCATTTCTCGATGAACACTTAAAGCCGTTATGAAATAATATGCTGCAAATAATACAGCAAGAAAGGATACACCAGCTTTCACTGTGCTCGTATGCTCTGATCCATGAACTAGAAGGAGCCATAAAGCCCCTATCCCTAATCCTGAATAAGAAAACACTAATTGGTATTGATCCGTGCGAATGACACTCACATGTCCCCCATGAAGGAAATACGCGAGAAGGAATATACCTAAACAAAAGGTGGCAAAATAGATGAATGTCTTATCACTAGTAAATGCCAGAAAAATCTGAGAACCCCAGACAAGTTCAACAAGAAGTAAACCGATATATCCGCAGATTGCGAACGATGCTGCTAACGAACGTAACGCGTTACTATTATATCTTTTTCCAAGAAATCCAAACAACGTATCTCTCGAACCGAAATGGAGCTTCAATCTTGAAAGTGCAGGGAACAGCCAGATAATTCCGACACCCCAAAAGATCGCATTGAGAAATGCAATTATTGGAGAAAGAAAGCCCAATGCTAAAAAAAACATAATTGAAGCGACTTGAAAATTATAAGCAGTTGAGGATCCTGCAAACTCGGCTGGTGTGATAGCTCGGCGGGCATTGAAGAATTTATCTATATCCTCGGTATATCTGGGCGCCTTGAAACCTGCCCAAACATAGGCTAAGAGTGGCAGAACGATTACTATTATGAGTAGAGTATCAAGCATAATCTACCTCCTTATAGATTTCACATTTGACGATTATTAATTCCGGGGCCACCATGCTTAATTCCAGCCGAAAAAACTAGGGACAGTCAATTAAAATTTAAGTAACACTGTCTTATTACAATTCTCATTCTCGAAAGCCTTCCCAAATCGTATATCGCATATCGTATGTCGAGGGATAATTAAAGGTGTCCGGTACTTTTTACCAAAATCCTCTTTAGCCCAAAAAACTCGCTTCATTACTTCCGTCTTCTGTTGCTTCATCAATGTTGCTGATCGATATTATACGAAAGTAAGTCAAAAGGCAAAAGGAAAAAGTCAAAAGGTAAAAGGAAAAACCGTATTTTGGCTTCGCCAACCGCTTTACGGCGAAGCTCGGGCTTCTATTAATATTGCCGAGACGCCGGGCGCGACGAATAGGGCCATATCGATATCGGTACCTGCGAACAGGTATACCTCGTGCTCGGGGTATTTTGCTACCAATTGCTCGAATTCTTCGTTATTTTCGAGAATGATATCGCCCTTTACCTCGTTCTTACTGCCTGAAACGTATCCATACATAATCTAATACTCCACATTCATTATCTTCCCTTTATATTACATAGCGAATCTCAGAGGTAAAATGTTGATAGTAAAATTGGAAAAAAGTACTTTTTTTTTCATATAGCCAGTCCGGCCGGAGAAAAACCGCCTCTAACAGGGCATAAGGGCGTATTTCGTATCTCGGGGCACGTTAAAAAAATAGAATGTGCAAGGCAAAAGTTAAAAGGTAAAAGGAAAAAAGGCAGTCGTTGCTCCGCTGGCTGGTTTAGTGCTTTGAATTTCCGTTATTCGGATTTGCGCTTTAGTCATTTCGACCGTAGGGCCACAAAGTGGCCCGAAGTGGAGAAATCTATTAAAAAAGATTTCTCGACTCCGCTTCGCTGCGCTCGAAATGACACGAACAAGCGCATCAATTATGCGCAATTGGTATCAGTGATTGTTTCAATGCGTTTTTCGGCGGTTTTAGCCGGAAATCAACTCAGTGAGCTGATCGCGGTTCTTGTCGAGCCATTCGGCTTTTCGGCGGATCATCAGGAGGAAATCGGTGCCGTGGAGGTGGCCGAAGAAGCCGGTAGTGGCGATTGGCAGTACCGCCTCGGCGATCATCGTCTCGATCATTAAATCGAGCAGGGCGCGGAGCTTATATTCATCCAGCAGGGCCGTATGGCCGGCCGCCCTTTCTTTGTATCCCTGTAGGAATTGCAGGAGTTTGTCCTGATCGAAATAGTCCGGCCAGTCTGCGGGATTCGGCCGGCCGCCTACTATGGAGAATTGCAGCATGCCGTTGGCAAGATCGACTACGGGCGGGGCGACCCGGATCGAATCGAAATCGAGCACGACGGCGACTTTACCGCTGGAAAAGAGCATATTGCCCGGATGCCAGTCGCCGTGTATGACCTGTTGGGGCCAGGAATCGAAGCCTAACTGGTTGGCCTGGATGCTCGATTCGTTGTAGAGGAGCGTCAGGGCCTCGGCGGCGGCCTGCGATTTGCCGTTGGGCATGGCCGTACGGTCCGAGCCGATGGTCCGCAGGTGGGTGCGAACGGTCGAAGAATCGTGGAAGCTGGCCTGGAGCGGCTTGAATTCGTGGGCGAAATCGGCGAGGAGGTGGTGGAAGTCGGCCACTTGCCGGCCGGCAGCGATTGTCGAGTCGGGCGAGCCGTCGTAACGGGCACCGGAGACGAATTTGAAGAACTCGTAGATGTGGCTGTTCATTTGCAGGATTGTATTGTCGTCGCTGCGCGTGGCGATAAGGGAGGTAATGGGGAAGGCCTTGCCGTCAAGATGGGACTGGACGGCGTGGGCGAAGGCGACGCGGTAGAGGTCGTCCTTGCCGCGGGGGCGACGCTTGAGGAGGAACTTGCCCTGCTCGGATACGATGACCATTTTGGGCGCGCGGCGGTTGCCGCCGGACAGGGACTTGGTCTGATGAATGACGCCGACGTCGTAATGGCTGAGGACGCGAACCAGCTCCTCGGAAGAAAAATGTGCGCCGCCTCGGGGCATAAGCTAATGAGCAATGATTATGGATTAACGATTATTGATTAAGGTCCCGGCTTTCGCGGGGATGACGATATTATGGATTATCTGTGCAAAAGAAGAAGAAGAAGAATGACCAGGAAAAACGCCGCCGCGAGCGCGCTTAAAACTAATACCGCCATCCGGTAATTGGCGAGGGTATCTTCATGATAAACCTTTTCCTGGACCTCGACGACTTCTCCCTTCTCCAACTGCTCGAACATCGAGACATCAAATCTTTTGTGGGCCTGAAGCGGGGGCTGGCCGTTGCGCAAGGCCTCTAAATCCCTCAGAAGCTCCTCGATGTTCTTGTAGCGGTTCTCCCGACGCTTGGCCATCATAATCTCGACGACTTCAGAGACGCCCGCCGACAGCGAAGTATTGATGTGGTCCGGCGGAACCAGCTTTTCACGCAGATGCTTCCGCATAACATCAGCCGAATCCTCCGCCATAAACGGGACGCGACCTGTCAGCATGTGATAGAGCGTTGCTCCGAGGCCGTAGATGTCGGCTCTGCCGTCGATGTCGATTTTGCCTCGGATCTGCTCGGGCGCGATGTAATACGGCGTGCCGTAAGCCTTGCCAGCCTCGCTTTGTGCGGCCTCAATATCCGTCGTCTCGCGCGCCAAACCCATATCAGCAAGTTTCACCATCCCATTCTTACTGATCATGATATTCTTCGGCTTAACATCGCGGTGAATCAGGCTGCACGCATGAGCATGCTCCAGCGCATGTGCGACCTGAATAATGATATCCAGCGCCTCGGCCTCGCCAAAGACATTCCCATCCACCAAATCATCCGCAATCGTCTTTCCCTCGACGTATTCCATCACAAAATAGTGATACCCCCCCGCCTCGCCGACGTCGAACGCCTGCACGATATTCGGATGGTTCAGCTTTCCCGCGGCCTGACCTTCCTTATAAAACCGCTCGACATACTCGGGATTCTCGCTGAACCGTTTCGGCAGCACTTTAATCGCAACCGTTCGGTTCAGACTCAACTGCTTGCCCTTATAAACGATCGCCATCGCCCCGGCACCAAGCTTGCCGATAATTTTGTAGCCGGGAATCTGCTTGACTGCAACCTTGGTTTCCTTGATGCTCGTCTTGAGCCGCTCGGCCTGGGGCGCCGTCACAAAGCCAAGCTCGATCATCAGGTCTTTCAGGATAACGGGATTGATCTTACTGCGGGCCTCCATCTCACCAAGAGAGCGGCTAAGCTCGTCATCCGTGCACAGGCCGTGCTCCACCGCCATCTTACCAAACACAGTATCGTAATTTGTCTCGTTTGTCATTAATACCACCCAGGCAGACCGAGATGCACTCGCAGAGGAGCCAATCCATTGGCTGTCGTTACTACACCCGATAAAAAACCTTCGGCGACAATTATCGGTCTACAATCTGTATTGTCAAAGAAAATTTCCAAATTCTTTTAGAAAGCTACCACAAGCAACAGAATCGGCCGTTTTAACCCTGCAGTTTAGCAGTTTTTTACGCTGAAACGCAAGCTTTTCGTATTGCGTATGTAGTATATCGTATGTCGATACTTGATTCTCGATACTGGTCTCCTTTGTAAGATTAAAATCAAGAATAATTTCAATAATATTCCAAGTTTTCACAGCAACATTTATACCACAAGGTTCGATCTTAATATAGAAATCGGCATCGGCAGGCTTGAATTTTTGGCGTAAAATGGCGTTTCTTGACGATGTAAGCATGATGGAGACGTGTTTATGAAGCGAATGCGAGCAATAGACTTGTTCTGTGGGGCGGGAGGGAGCAGTTGGGGGGCACAATGCGCAGGGATCGAAATCGTGGCAGGATTTGACATGTGGCCTGTGGCCGAATCGGTCTATCGGTCTAATTTTCCCAAAGCAAAATTTTATGGCGGTGCCATCGAAGATCACGACCCGGATACCCTTGTAAGCAAGCTTGACAAAATAGATATTATAATGGCATCGCCTGAATGCACTAATCATAGCGTTGCCAAGGGAAACAAACCCCGGTGTGAGAAAAGCAGAGGTACGGCCTTACAGGTGTTACGATTTGCAAAGGTGTTTGAACCCAGGTGGATTGTTATTGAGAATGTTGTCGGGATGAAGTCATGGGCCCGCTATGGAAAATTTGTAGCTGACATAGAGAAACTCGGGTATCATACCAGGATACAAACGCTCAACTCGGCAGATTTCGGGGTTCCGCAGGCAAGGCGTCGGCTTTTCATAATGTGCGACCGTGAGAAAATGCCGAATCTGGTTTCAAAGTCGCGCAGAAAAATGAAAACGGCAGAAGAAATTATTGACGGCAATGGTACATATCAGTACTCGCCTCTGCGAACTGAGCGCCGCGCGTCAGCAACTCTGGAAAGGGCAGATCGGGCGATTGCTGAAGTGGGCAAGAAGTCACCTTTCCTGATAGTGTATTACGGGTCGGATGCCGCTGGCGGCTGGCAGCGAATTGATGTACCACTAAGAACGATTACAACTTTAGACCGTTTCGCATATGTCAAAACAAACGGCAATGGCCATGTTATGCGAATGCTTCAGCCTGAAGAACTAAAAGCTGCAATGGGATGGCCAAGAAGATTCATGCTGAATCATGGAACAAGACGGAACAAGGTCAAGATGATTGGCAATGCTGTTTGTCCGCCGGTGATGAAGACGATAGTCAAGAATTTGATTTGCGGGTGAGAAAAAATGAAAGAAAAACCACCGAAAAGCGGTTCCACAATTATGCGTCCACGGGCGAGGATCATATCACTTCTCGGCGACGAATTGATTAGCGATGAATCAGTCGCCGTGGTTGAACTTGTTAAGAATGCTTATGATGCAGATGCTACCATCGTTTCCGTAATTTTTGATGCGGACGACCCGAATAACCTGACCATCTCAGATAATGGTATTGGGATGACCCTTGAAACAGTCAGAAGTGGTTGGTTTGAACCTGGGACAGTGCTAAAGAAACGCAAGGAACGCTCACCGGCAAAGAGATTATATCTTGGTGCAAAAGGTATTGGTCGATTTGCCGCTGCTCGTTTAGGCGAGATTCTTCTTATGAAGACCAAGAAGAAAAACCAATCCGAAGGCGTAGAAGTTTTGCTTGACTGGGGAAGGTTTGATGATGAAAGCTATCTCGACGAAATCAAACTTGATTATGAGATAGGTTCGATTCATAATCTAAAACACGGAACAATTCTGGAAATTTCAAATCTTCATGCCAGAAAACACTGGATCGAAGAAGATTTTCGCTCCTTACATAATCGTCTGTCGAGATTGATATCACCTTTTGAAACTGACACCGGTCAAGCAGAAGCCACAAACTTTGAAATTAACCTTTCGATTCCAGGACATCCCGAACTGACAGGAAAAGTTCAGACACATGAATTGACGAACAAACCAAAGTACCGGTTAATCGGAAGTCTGTCCTCTGAAGGAGTATTCAATGGTAAGATTGAGTTTGACGGAAAGATAGGTAAGAAGTTCAAGAACAAGAAGCTTGGAAAAAAAGGAGAAGCGGTATTGTGCGGCCCGTTTGAAGTTGAAATTCGGGCTTGGGATAGAGATCGGCCGGGACTTTCACCATTCATGCTACAATTCAACGAATCTATGGCTGGAATCCGCCGGATTCTTAACGAGTATTGTGGAGTCAGTATCTACCGTGATGGCTTTCGTGTTTATCCATATGGTGAACCGGGTACAGATTGGTTAAGTCTTGACACACGAAGCCGCCAGACTCCTACGCGTAGGCTTGCAAACAACCAAATTGTCGCAGCGGTTCGTATCTCGCGTCACGAAAACTCCAACTTGATTGATCGTACCACGCGAGAGGGCCTTGTCCACAATCATGAATACAATGCGCTCAGAGGGTGGTTCGTCCACATTCTTAACCTTCTTGAAGGTGAGCGATACGCAGTCCGTCCTCGTGAAGAAACAAGACCTGAGGAATTGTCAACGTTATATGAACCGTTCGACATCTCCGAAGTTGTTGCTGAAGCCGACAAACAACTTGGAAAAGCTCACCCTGTCAGCAAAATGGTGAGACAAAAAGATACTGATATTCGTGAAGGCGTCAAGCGTCTTCAGAATCACTATTCTCGCGTACTTCTGGCAGCAGGGCTTGGACAGCTTGTCGATCTTGTCGTTCACGAAATTGGAGCTCCCCTTGGGAGGGTTTCACGCGATGTAGAGTATCTGGAGAAGCAATTAATCGGAAAATTTGGCATCAATGCGTTGGATAAACTACTGGGTAATGGCGCTCATGAGCAATTGGAAGATACGTTTGTCAAGATAAAGGCTTGGCTTGAACAGATTGGGAGTCTCCGGGAGAAGTTGATACCTAAAACTGCCGGTAAACGTGGACGTGCTTCCTCTTTCGTGATTCAAGAGGAGATAAGCGATAATTTGTCATTGTTTGCAGCTTTGATAGCAAAACAAAAAATAGTCTGCGAACTGCACTCCCCAAAACAACCCATAGTAGTACATATGTCGCGTTCAAACCTTGGTCAAATCATTGCGAATCTTCTTGATAATAGTATCTATTGGCTCACGCGCCATCATGGAGATGGAAAAGGTGGGAAGATAGACATACAAGTGACCACGCTCAAACACGGATTCAGGATTAGGTTTTCTGATGACGGCCCGGGAGTGGCCGAAGAAGATGTGGAAATGATATTTGATCAGGAGTTCTCCCGTAAGCCAAACGGTATGGGCTTGGGACTGTTTATCGCGAGACAGGTGATTGAGCCGTATGGAAAGTTGATCTACCGCGATGATGGCAAATTGCCAGGAGTCTGTTTTGAAGCGTCCTTTGAAGAAAGCGTGGGTCTCTGATGAACGAAAACTCAAGACTACAGGTACTTCTGGTTGAAGATGATCAAGATGATCTCAGGCAGTTGGTGCGGGATTTGCCGGTCGTGTTTTCCTCGCGTCGACTAGAGGCCGACATTCATCCCTGCGAGACGTTTGAGGATGCTTTTGCGCAGATAACAAATCCTTTGTACCGGTTTGATTTAATCCTATCAGACACATATCGAGGTCGGATTGGAAATCGAGATGCCAAGGTTCTAAGAATGGTGAATACATACCAAGGGAGTCGCTTCTGCCCTTTGGTGATATTCAGTAGTGGCCCAAAACCACCAGAGCTTATAGAGAGCGCATTTCTTGTATGGGCAGATAAAGGGACGTCTAAGGATATCGAACGAGCGATGAATAAGCTTCTGGACACAAATATCCCGCAGCTAGCTCGAATGCTTCATAACGATATTGAGCGTTCCGCTGGATCATATCTTTGGGGATTTCTCGAAAAAAGATGGGATAATCTGATGAGCGAAAAGGTTGATGCTGACGTGTTGGAACGTTTAATCCGACGGAGAGCGGCTTTGCAAATAGGAAGATTGAATCCTTCGGTAAAGGGTACACAAGAATTAGAAGAAGTCAAGGCAAGTGAATTTTATATCTATCCAAGTATCTCAGAAGACTTGCGATTAGGAGAAATACTAATAAATGTAGAAGACGATACATTCCGAGTGGTGTTGACACCACATTGCCATCTCCGCATTCAACCAGATGAGACTCTACCTCGTGCGGAGCATGTTCTAACAGTAAAGGTGTTCCCTGCAAAGGAGACTATACTAAATGCGTATAAGAAACCTGATGGGACACAGAAAAACCCATGGCGAGGAAATACTGAGAAAAAGACAGACAAACTTCGGCGACGAATTAAGTCTCCTGCAGAACAAATGGGTAAATTAGATGGACGCTATTGGTTCATGCCGGGCTTTCTTGATATTCCTGGCTCATACTGCGACTTTCTACAATTAGAAAGTTTGGCGTATCAGGAAATTATTGACACTGGAAAATTCAAACGAGTTGCCGCGATTGATGCCCCTTTCGCCGAGGCCCTGCAATCATGTTTCACACGGTTTTATTTGAGAGTGGGTCTTCCAAATCTGAATCCGGATGATTTTAGGCAACTCATGGACGAAGGTGAAACTACGTAACTATAAGAAAGTATCCTTGCATTTGAGTGACTGTGCTAAGCGAAGATTTTTGTTGGAACAACCAACATACCAAGCGTTCATGCGTTTGTCCCAGCTTCGCACCTGGACGAATTGCTCCCAGGTAAATTCATATATTTCTTTTAGAGATAGATCATCGTTCAGTTTTGCGATTAGTAAAAACTCAAAAAGCTGCTTCTCCTTGTTCTTATCGTCCGGATAGATAGTACCAGTCTTTTTTGCATACCACGGAGTCTTTATGGAATAACGCTCACCATTACGAGAGTTGGCATCGACATTTTTTGTTCCGGGGTCCGCTGCTTTGAGATTTGGCAAGCCCGGTGTTGAGTTGAAGTATTTAATCGCTAAGTCTTCACCAATATCGCCGATTGAAAATGCTACACCTCGTTGTCGTATTTCGACTTCCAGAGCTGCTCGAAGTTGAATAAGCTCTTCATCTGACATGGACTTGATTTCGGCTGGCCGTTTCGCTTTTACTTTCGACTTCTTTCTCATAAATTTAGGCTACAATAGATTCTTTTGTGTGTCTATAATAATCTTATGACTGATGTCCTGACTAAAGAACAACGTTCATATAATATGTCCCAAATCCGAAACAAGGATACTCGTCCGGAGATTCTTGTCCGTTCCATAGTACACCGTTTGGGCTATCGTTATGCTCTTCATCGCAAAGATCTTCCTGGTAAACCCGATATGGTTCTTACCAGACACCGCAAAATTATCTTCGTCCACGGCTGTTTCTGGCATATTCATAAATGCCGTTACGGCAGAGTAAAGCCTGCAACCAATGTGGATTTCTGGCGGACAAAAAGAGAAGGGAATGTTGCCAGGGATAAGAAAAATCTGCGAAAGCTTCGAAAAGATGGATGGAATATATTGGTTGTATGGGAGTGCTGGACCAGAGATATACCCAAGCTCGAAGCTCGCCTGAGAGCTTTCCTGCATTAAACAATTTCCTAAAATATCTCAGTGCGGTGCGGATCTCTCAAAGACTTAATATTATCACTTTTTGGAGAAGAAACAAGGAATTATTTCGTATATCGTATGTCGTATGTAGTATGTCGAAACAAAATTCTGACTTCTGAATTCTGAATTCCACCCAAATAATCAATAATCAATAGTAAACATGTGCCCGCGAAGGCGGGTATAGTCAATTCTTCAGTGCCGACCTTCTTTTACGAGACTTTTTGGCTGGTTTGTATATACATTTCTTGCATCGAGCCACCAAGCCGTCTTTCTCATCACTGCTCTTGTAATACTCGATTTGGTTTTTCCACTTTCCGCACTTGGTGCACAGTTTCTGCTTAACTCCCTTAATGACCCGATGACGGTCCACAAATCTTAGATAGGTTTTTACCTTCTTTCTCTTTCTGGATTTCCTGTAACGTGCTTGTGAATGTACCCTGGCGCAGTCTCTGCACCGCATATCCAATCCGTCCCTATTGGACCGATCTATGCTAAATTCACTCTCACCTTTCCACTTTTCGCATTTAGTGCAGAATTTCTGCTTCCGGCCGTTAACCTTGCGATGCGTTTCTTCATACTTGTAGTATTTCTTTGTCATTTTCTCTCAATTCTCCGTAAGTACTGAAAGTCCCGTAAGGGATGCCTTGCGGCAGAACGCCTTACGGCGGAGTCCAAAGGACTAAATTAACTTCTTAACCGCTTTTGGCACAGAGGATACTGAACTAAGAGAAATAATCAATAGTAAATCGTAAATAATAAATTGAAAGGGCCGCTGATTAACGCTGATATACGCTGAAAAAAAACAATAATCAATAATAAATAATCAATAATCAATTGAAAGGACCACGAAGGGCACGAAGAGCCACGAAGAAAGAATAGACAATCATCGCGAGTTTTCCCACTCGGATGGAGTACATGGATTCTCTATGCGGCGGGTAAGGGGCCGGCGGCGACGAGCTTCTTACGTGCTGAGTCAACCGTCATATTAAGGCCTTCGAGGATTCGTGCGCCAAGTAAAGCGAGGTCCCCGGCCTCAGCAAAAACCACTTCGTCTATTGTGAAGTGCTTGGCCACTCGCAGGATGGCGAAACCAACGCTGCGTGTTACTACTTCGCCATTGGCCATGATAAAGCGGACATCCTTCTTCTCTCGTTTGACGCTTATTTTCTCCAGTCTGGCGGCCGGAATCCATGTGTATTCGCTGCCGGTATCCACCAACAGCTTGCCGATTCGAACAGACTTTGAGCGATCAACGTGATTTTCGACCCTGCAGCTTGTATAAAAAGTACCCATATTAATAT
>SDBT01008266.1_pt1 | contig 17008 bp, 16 predicted proteins | sample 2277101 | NCBI WGS metagenome assembly SDBT01 (sample SAMN10404973, study PRJNA504765) | marine sediment metagenome | isolation source: marine sediment core GS10_PC15, 103 cmbsf | place: Arctic Ocean: Southern Knipovich Ridge | collected 2010
GGCGACTGTAGTGGTTGCGTGACCAAGCTAGATTCCCGCCCGGCGCAAGCCCGTATCGTCGTCGGCGGCGAAAATAACCACACCAGCCGAAGAATGTCCGGGATTGCCCCTCGATCCGCCATCTATATTAAGTCTGACGCGCAGTTTTCCCGTCATTGCTCGCTCTTGATTGATTGCTCAGAGCCGTTGCGGCTTCGAGATGTTGTGATTTCTAGTTCTCTGCCTGGGCCGATTCGGTCAGGTAAAGAATCCGCCCGCAACTGTCGCAGGTCCGAATCTCGTCCCTGGTATGCAGAGCGTTGGCATTTTCGGCGTTGAGTCCCATGTAGCAACCGCCGCAGACATAGCTGAACGGTTCTTTGACCCCGTGGACCTCGACAGGCGCCATTGCATCCCCGTGGCTGCTGGCTCCGATCCGCTCGAAGCGCACCAATTCGTCGGCGGGTACGAGCTTGGCTGCCTCATCGCGTTTGGCGGACAGTTCGTTCAGAATACCGTCGAGACGCTCGATTTCGTCTGCGTTGGTCTTGGTGGTTTCCTCGAGTCTTACCTGCTCGACCTCGATCACGGCCTGCATCTCGTCGTACTCGGCCTTGAGAGTGTCGATATCCTGTATGACCTGGAGAGCCTCTTCCTCGTATTTGGCGTTGTCGGCCTTGAGGGTATTGATCTGGGTGAGAATGGCGGCGTATTCCTTATTGGTCTTCGCCGTATTGAGCACCGTCCGGAGTTCGGAGACCTTCACGTCGCGCGATTTAAGATCCAAATCAAGCTGGTCGGACTGTTTGCGTTTCTGAAAAGACTGCTCCTTGAGCGAATCGAAGTCGCTGCGCAGCTCGTCGATCTTGCGCTGTTGTCCGGAGACAGCGTTCTGTCGTATGCGAAGGCGGCTTTTGATGTCCGCCACTTGCCGTTCTATTGACTGAAGGTGTAACAAAGCCGATAGCAACTTGCCCATGCTTGCCCTCTTCACTTGTAAAGTTGTGGAATCCTTTATTATCCCGATCCCGCTGCAATATACAAGCATCTTTCAGGCAAAAAAGGTATTGAGGGATTGGTTACACAATCAAGACCCCACCATACCGATAGACTTCAGCAGCAATACCGCTGTATTGTACGCCCCGGGGGGTGGCGAGGACGGCTAGATAATACCGAAAACAATCGTCAATATCGAATCACCCGGCCAGGGTGAACCGTGGATATGACTGGAGGGTGTGATAGACGCCAGACTAATTGGTTTCCGTATACGTATCGGGGTCCGCCGTCAGAATAGTCGGGCCAGGAATGATTACGCCTGCCGGCACGGCAGCGTACTTCGATCGGTCGATTCTGATAGTAGCGTTGTTTTCCAGATGAATCCCACCGTCACCGAGAATAATGCTGCCGCTGATTGTGGCGTCGACGTTGTTCTTGGCTGTCAGGCTTTCGCAGGCGACCGTTCCGCTTATCGTTCCAAAGTTGTTCTTGAACTCAATATCGAAGCCAGGAGTAAGGATCGCAGAACCAGTCATTGCACGCAGCGTGGCGAAGCCCTCTTCGGGCAGATCCTCAATCGGGTTCAGCGTAAGGTTGTTCTTGAAGTAGACCTTGTTCGTACTCTGGGCATCGACGCTGTCGGGCTGCTCGGAAACTATTACGCCGGTCACTGTAGCGTTGTTATTGAACACGACATAGTTAGGCGCCTCGATGTAGAGCACGCCCTGTATCGTTACGTTATTATCGAAAACCGGATTCGTGTTCGCCGCTATGCGCGGATTAATAAGCGTAACGTTCCTGGTAGGCGTATTGGAATCGATCGTAGTGACGGCAAATGGGCTAAACACGCTCGGATCAATTGTGGGGATGGCACGGCCGGTAACACCGTAATTGATGGTTCCACCGACATCCGCGCTTATCGCAACACTGCCATACGAATCCTTCAGGTCCACATTGCCCGATATGTAACCGCTGTCGACCTCAATGGCCAATCCTACCACGACCGCTTCGGTGTACATTGAGGCCTCGTCGTCGGAGGTAAGCCCGGTATAGCTGCAGTTCATGCCTATATTGATCGGACCTGCGGAGAACATTCCATAGTCCAACTCGCCTGCTTTGGAACCCTTGTCAAAGTCCATGGACATGCTGCGGCTGAGGGTCGTACCTGCACCGGTTGTATAGCTGCCTGTCACAGACAGTCTGACCGTGCCGCTGTCGGGCATGGTTATGACGGCACTAAAGCTCGAGTTGTCGCTAAAAGCCACCGAGGGTATCGTAATAGTGCTGTTACCGTCGTAGGAAACGGTCCTGTCGCCAAGGTTATCCGTATTGTTCATCTTGCCCTGGAGTGAAATTGCAAGCGAGTCCAGCAGAGCCTCTCCGCTTACGTTCGACGTCAGGTCGCAAGTGCTCAGGACATACACGAGATACGACAGACCGCTTTCGGTCGATGCATGGGCATCGAAAGCGTCAGATGTGTTGGCGGCTTGTCGGGCCTGGAGATCGGTCGTAACGGTCACAGCATATCCCATGGACGCCATTACCACGATCAGCATCATGGCTAGAATGTAGGCAAATCCACTACGTCTTCCGTCAGCTTTAGCAACTCTGCACTTATTGCTACTCATAGTTTAATCCTTTTTCGCACCCCCGCCTCGAGGGCCGGTGCTTGTCGCAACTCCCGCATCTGTACCTGAGTGCACTACTACCTGAATGCACTCCTACATGAGGAAGCGTAAGATACGTTTGGCCTCAAAACCAATACGTCGAATGATTTGTGTTTCCAAAATATGAGGGAGAATCCGCCCTTGCGATAAGGCGCAGAGGTGTTCGCATGAAATGATTGTCACAGATGCTCGGATTCCGGGCAAAGCCTGCTATGGCTCGAGATATGTGTCCGGATTGGGCGTCAGTATCGTCGGTCCGGGCATGATGATACCGGTCGGCATCTGCGTGTACTTGGACAGATCTATGGCGATCCTGGCGTTATTGTCCAGTTCTATGCCTCCCTCACCCATGATGATCATGCTCCCATGGATGATTCCCTCGGGGTTATTCTTGGCTGTGATGCTCTCTGCAGCTATCGTGCCGCTTATCGATCCGAAGTTATTCTTGAACTCGATCTCGAAACCCGGGGCAAGAAACGCCGAGCCTTCCAACTCGCGCAGATCAGTGAAATTCGGATCATCCGAAGGCAGGTCTTCGACGCCGTTCATAAACGGGCCGTTCTTAAAGATGATCTTGTTTTCATCTGTGCCACTGCCGGCGTCAGGTTGCTCGGTAACGATTACACCTGTGATATCGATCTGGTTCGTGAACTCGACTATATTGGGAGATTCGACGTACAGAACACCCAGAATCGTCACGTTGCTGCCAAAAACAGGATTCGTACCGGCCGGGATATAAACGTTCGTAAGCGTAATATTTGCCAGGCCCCCGTTGGCGTCAAACTCATTGGTCGCAAAAGGCGTGAACATGCTGATATCGACTGTGGGGACGGCGACATTGTCCACACCGCGCTCGATTTTTCCGGTTACGGTTACACCTGCTACATCAATGACCGCGTTCGGATCGCCGGTAGATACGTCACCGGATATGCTCCCGCTGTCGACAACGATCGCTTCCTGGCTGATCCGGGCGTCGGAATACATCGACCCTTCGCTGGAGACGTTCACTCCCGAGTAGGTGAGGTTTCGCCCGATATCTATCGGACCCTTGGCGTATATCCCGTATTCCAGTTGCGGGTCCCGGGTGCCCTTGTCGAGATCCATCGTCAGGGTGCGGCTCAAGGTTACCGAACGGCCTTCGTTCGTGCCCACTACCGTAAGCCTTATCGTGCCAGCATCGGGCATCGTCAGCGTCGCGTTGAATGTCTCATTATCGTCAACCGAGATTAGCGGAACGGTGAGCGTATTGCTGTCGTATGTCACACCGGAATCGTCGAGATTGGCCATGAAGCTCGTGTCGCGTTGCAAATTGAGGGCGAGCGAATCGAACATATCCTGGCCGCTTGCATTCGGTTTCAGATCGAGCTCGGTGAGAGTATACAACAGATAAGACAGACCGCCCTGAACTACAGAGTGCGTCTCAAAGGCTTCAAATGTGTTGACCGACTGGCGAGCCTGGAGATCTGTCGTAACGGCAAGTGCGTAGCCCATCGACGCCATAACTACCAGCAGAATCAAGGCGATAATATAAGCGAATCCCTCGCGCGTATCGCGACGATGCGAGTTACGTCCTGTTCGAGCCTTCATCGGTTGTTCGCCTCCTCTAATCCTTGCAACTCGAAAGGTTTAGCGCAGGTCCTCGCTTTATGCCTCAAGGAGACATTCCCTTCCATCATGGAATCTAGGATTCACAGGCCCGTTGGCCCAACTTTCATGCAAATTAAGTTGCCGGTGGCAGCCGACTTGGACGACGGGCAAACATTCTGCCCTCGGTTGTCTTGATGCCGACATGCCCTGCCGCTACGATCTGGCCTTGTACTCTGTCCCAGGGACAAGCATGTTCGAAACAGACGATACGATAGTAGCGATTTCATCGGCAGCGGGCAGCGCCGCCAGAGGCATCGTGCGCCTGTCCGGGCCCGATGCATTCACACTGGCCGGGGCGGTTTTCACGCCCGCCAACGCCCAGCTGGACGAGATGCCCGGATTCAGCGCCGCAGACGGAATCGTGCATATCGCCTCGGGGAACATCGAACTGCCCTGCAGGGTCTATGTCTTCCGCACGCCCCACAGTTTCACCCGCCAGGACATAATCGAGTTTCATCTGCCCGGATGTCCGCCCGGACTAACAGCCATGGCCGACCAACTGATCGCTGCTGGCGCCCGATCGGCAGGGGCGGGTGAGTTCACCGCGCGGGCGTTTTTCTCCGGACGAATCGATCTCTCAGCGGCTGAGGCTGTGGCCGACATTATCGACGCGGCAGACGATGCGCAGCTTCGCGTGGCAGTGGCGGCGCTTGACGGGACCGTCTACCGCCTGTGCTCTCAGACGGCCGCGGCTATCGCCGACATACTGGCTGCCGTCGAAGCGTCTATCGACCTCGGCGATGAAGATATAATCTTCGACAAACCCGACGACCTGGCCAGCAGACTCACTTCCATCGCCGCCAAGCTTGAAACCACTGCTCTCAGCGCCGCCGAGATGCCAGATGCCGCATGTGAACCGACCGTAGTTCTGGCGGGCAGGCCCAACGTTGGTAAGAGTTCGCTCCTCAATGCACTCTGCCGAACCGAAAGGGCGATAGTCTCAGCCGTCGCGGGCACGACGCGCGACGTGCTCAGTTCGTCGCTGAAACTCGCAACCGGACATATCGCCTGCCTGCTGGATGCAGCCGGTTTTGCGCACTTCGAATCGCCTATCGAAGCGGCCGCCCACGAAGCGGCAAGTCGCGCCGTCCAGCGGGCCGATGTCATTGTCTTCGTAACCGACGCATCGGATACGGACATCCCAGGCGATCTGCAACTTCTCGCCGACGTCCGCCGGACAAACAGCCGGGCGCCTGTTATCTTCGCCGTCAACAAGATCGACCTGGCCGATCCGTCCGACGTTATCGATTCTCTCAGCCAGTCCGCCCAGAGACCGCCAATCGCAATTTCCACCGCTACCGGCGACGGGCTGGATGAGCTTCGCCAGGCGATAGCACAGACGCTAAGCATCTCGGCTGGGCGCAGCGGCGATGCGTTGGGGCTGCATCAGCGGCAAAAACGTTGTCTGCTCGCAGCCGCCGATTGCACGCAGCAGGCGGCCGAGACAGTTGGTAACTCAAAGCAAGTGGCCGATCACGCCGAACTTGTCGCCGTAGACCTGCGAGGGGCTCTGGCCCAACTCGGCCAGATCAGTGGACAGATTGTAAACGAGGACATCCTCGGGCGCATCTTCAGCCGATTCTGCGTGGGCAAGTAATACCACTCCCAATAATTAAGTGCGCTCCATCGCGGCGGGCAAGTTACATCGCGAGCGCATTGACTTCCGGAGATTGGTATAAAACCTTTTGCCTCCGGTAATTGCATATTTATCTCGCCCCGGCCACAGTTTGACGCAAGTGGCGCGCATAGAATGGGATGGAAATCTTCCGTCGAACCCAGACCACTAACATATTGCGAAAGGGGCAAGGAAAATGAAGATTAACGAGTATCTCAAGGAGCGAGGAGTCTATTTCTCCATGCACGAGCACGCGCCGGCGTACACGGCACAGGAAGTGGCTGCCGAGGAGCACGTCTCCGGACACATGACCGCCAAGTCAGTGGTCGTCCACACCGGGGACCGCTACGTAATGTGCGTCCTGCCGGCGAGCTACAAACTCGACATGCAGAAGGTGGCCCAGGCGCTCGATGCCAAGCGTATCCGCATGGCCGATGAAATCGAGATGGCAAAGCTGTTCCCCGATTCAGAAGTTGGCGCAGAACCTCCGTTCGGCAATCTCTATGAGATCCAGACAATAGTGGACCAGCATCTGGCCGGTGACGATGAAATCGTTTTCCAGAGCGGTTCGCACCGTCAGGCTATCCGCATGAAGTACGCCGATTATGCAGCCCTGGCGGAGCCCAACGTAGCCGATTTGGCAGTGACACTCTAGATCTGGCAGTGGCGATCTGAAACCATTCACGGGCAGTGGCTGATCGCATCCAGGATAGCGCGGTGGACGTCGTCGGGATTGTTCAGGTGGGTCCAGCTCGACTGCGGAGTGTCCGCATCGGAGGAGTCGAAGTAGAGACTGCCCAGCCCAAAGAAGCTCTCGAACGCCGAGGCCGAGGGCAGAACCTCGCCGATCTGCTTGAGCGGAACCGAGTACGTTTCAACTTTGACTGCGCCGCGGAGTTGCAATACGCGCCTGTTGGTCAGTATGTATAACCGACCGCTCCACTGCAGGCAGGCTGTCAGAATACGAAAGAACCCGCAGCCGAGGCACCCGAGCAGAAGCATCTCGGACGAACCGGCGATATTGAACATGTCGCCGGCCATCACCGCTCCGCCAGCCACCATCGCCGCGACAACCAGCACCGGACCCGACGTAATCAGAACAAACCATGCGCTCGGTTTGATCGCCAGGATCACGATCTCACCGTCCTGCAGATATCGCTCGGCGATGGATTCGCCCGTCGTCACTGCATTGACTGGATCGGCTGACGGTGTCATTCGCTCGCGCTCCGAGGGGTCTTGTGGCTACTGAGTATCTCCGGCCGGAGCACGCAGATATCAGGCAGATTCCGGTACATATCGTCATAGTCCAGGCCATAGCCGACGACGAATTCCGGTTCGATCTCAAATCCGACAAAATCGGCGTCCACTTCTACGGGCCGATCAGAGCAGAGTTTTTTCACCAGCACGCACGTTCTAAGGCTCACCGGCTTTTGAGACGCAATCCTCTCGATCAGTGCCCCAAGCGTCCTTCCCGTATCGAGTATGTCATCGATGATCAGGACTTCCTGCCCTTCCAATGCATCACCGGGCGGTAAGTCGAGGCTGAGTTTCCCCGCCGAAGTGGCCTTGCCCGGATAGCTCGATGCCGAGACGACCACGAGCCTGATCCGCAGGGGCAGCCTGCGCATAAGATCGGAAAGAAAAATCAGCGAACCGGTAAGCACCGCCACGATTACCAGATCCGCATGAACACCGTCGCGCGGCGAATAGCAGCGAAGAATCTCTTCGGCAAGTGCGTCTACCCGGGAGGCGATGTCATGGCGCGGAATTATCAGCCTCTCGATGTCGCCGTGAAATGGCGAGACGCCACTGTTGCTAGCTGAACTGTTCAATCGTCACCCTGAAATTAGACCTATGCTGAACGTATGAATCCTACATGCTCTGGGCGGGCATTTCAATTTCGCAATCCTGTTGAAGATTTGATGCTTGAACTGTCCGCTCCAAAAGCGATAGAGTTTACGGACCGATCCGGGGAGCGGGTCGGCCTTGTGAACTGACCGGCCGGAAGAAATGACCCACACCGGAAGGATTGGATAATGGGGTTCTTTTTAGGAGTCACAGCTATGCGATTGACCAGAACACTATCAATTTCACTTTGCATCGTAATCTCGGCTTCGTGCGCAATTGCACAGACCGCCGATTCGACGGCAGCGACAGCGACAACGGCCCCTGCAGCGGCTCCGGCAGCGGTCAAGGTCGAGGTCGAGTCTGTATTGACGCACATCCCAGCAGGTGCGATGGGCTTTGTCGCGATCAACAATATCCAGAGTTCCGCCGCCAACGTCGAGCGATTCCTCAACGATATCGGAGTGGCGCCGATGATGGACCTGCAATCGGTACCGGGCGGGCTTGTCGGCATGCTCCGCGGAGCGGCGATGCTCGACAGCGGATTCAACCCTGATGGCGGGTTTGCCGCAGTTATGCTCGACCCGCAGCAGTTCGGCGTTGATCTGGTCAAGATGGTATCGCCGAGGACGGCGATGACGTCGCCCGAGTACGACCCGAACGAGCCTGAGCAGAAGGTTCCCTTCGTGCTTTTGGTGCCCGGTTCGAGCGTCGAGGGCGTATTTGGAAACTACGAAATCCTGGCAGGCACACCGTACAGCATCGTTAAGCTTCGCCTGGGCGAGATGTACGCAGTCCAGTGCGGCAGCTATATCGCAGTGAGCCCCACCGCCGAAGCGCTCGATGCGATGCTCTCGGCCAAGACCAAAGTGTCCAGTGAACTGACCGACAGCGAGAAGGCAAAGATCGCAACGGCCGACATCGCACTGCACATAAACATGAAGGTCGGCGGACCCATCTGTGCAAAGATGCTCACGGATATCGAGCAACTCCTCCCGATGATGCACAATATGCAGACAGACAGCCCAACCGTGCCGTCGACGGACATGCTCAAGATGTATTTCAACATCTATCGCGACATGGCGATGTCACTGAATTCGGTGACGTTGACAGGCAAGTTCGCAACCACCGGCTTGGTGCTGAACACGCAATTGCTCTGGAATACAGAGACCCCCATGGGCAAGATGATGGCGTCGTTCAAGCCCAGTGGCGCAAAGCTGCTCGATAAACTCCCGAACCTCCCCTACGTCATGGCGTTCGGCATGGATTATGCCGCGATCAGCGATGAGATCAAGGCATTCAGCCGCGACTTCACGAACAAGCTCTTCGCAGACAAATCGATGGACAAGATTCCCGCGGAGGCAAAATCCAAGCTGCGCCTTGTCGGCGAGATCAGCAACGACCAGATCACAGGCGCGCAGTTTGTAATCGGCGGACCAGCGCCGGAAGGCCCGGGCGTATTCGGCGTTTCCTACGTTCTCAAGTGCAAGGACTCGGCGGTCGTTAAAGACATGCTGCCCGAACTGGTGGCTGCATATGACATGCTGTTCAAATCGATGATGGGCGACCAGGCCGCCGACATTGCTTTCTCGCTGTCATACCTGAAAAACGCAGAGACCATTGACGGAAAGCCCGTCGACGCAATCGACATCAGCTTTGCTGACCTTGAAAATATGCCAGAACATAAAAAAGATGACCTCGCCAAAGTACTTGGTGAAGGCAAATTGAGACTGAGAGTCGCTGCCCCCGACTCCAAGACCGTGGTAATATCATTCGGCGGAGGGGCAGAGTATCTCACCGAGTCCGTCAAGGCCACCCAGACCGAAGGCGACATCAAAGCCGACGCCGACGTCCTCCAGGCCTTGAAGCACATGCCAAAGAACAGGCTGGGACTGATGCTCTTCAACGTGAGCAACCTGATGCAGGTTCTCAACAATGCCGGTCCTGTACTGGGCACCCCACCCATGCCGCCCATCGCCACCAAAACTCCGATCACCATCGGCTTTGGCGTAACTGGCAACGAATCCGAGATAGCCCTCTACATCCCCAACTCCCTGATAAAGGAAGCAACGCAAATAATGATGATGTTCATGATGCCGCGGGAGATGCAGCACGGTGGACCCGGACCGAGACCCGCACCTGCTCCCAGCGAGGAGTTCTAGAGCGCATTGGTTTGAATTGATAAGAAAAGCCCGTCCCAAATGAGGCGGGCTTTTTTATGCGCTTTTTATTGCACAGTGTGCTGCCGGTGCGTTACTGCAGAGATTTTTTCAGCTCCACCAGATAGCCGTCCAGCACCTTCTGTGGTATGTGGGACAGCGTAGGCTCGATGGCCTTGTTGGTCTGGAAATCTTCGACCGCCTGGATCGCCGTGAACTTGAGAGGCCGGAGCTTCTTGACCTGGGCACCGGCCGAACTGAGCTTTCCGTTGACCATGTCCAAGCAGTAGTTGACCACGAGATGATGCAGATCCTCACTGCGGAGGTTTTCCTTGTGCTCCAGCGGAATGCCCGGATCGCCGCCGGTCTGCCCGAGCAGATCGCGTTCTGTGGCGATGAGCTCGGCTACATCCTGCTCATGCTGCCGCTCCTGGGCCTCATCTATGGGGGCAAGGGGAATCTCTTCAACATCCGGCGACGGAATATAGCTCATCGCGCCGCAGTAGGGACATTTGCCTCGCTTGTCGGCTGCGGAGTCTGGCGCTTCTACTGTCTTGTTGCATTTCTCGCATCGGAATTTCAGCGTCATCTCGATACTCTCCCAAAAACCGTTATGACCTGGCGTTAATCGCCCATAATCTTAACCAGCAGGCGCTTTCGCCGCAGCCCGTCGAATTCGTAGTAGAAAATATGCTCCCATGGCCCGAGGTGAAGCTCTCCGTCGGTAATCGCCACGACGACTTCGCGGCCCATAATCTGACGCTTCATGTGCGCGTCTGCATTGTCTTCAGCGCCGTTGTGACGATATTGACTGTGGGGCTTTTCGGGGGCGAGTTTCTCCAGCCACACTTCGTAGTCATGGTGAAGGCCGGATTCGTTATCGTTTATGAATACGCTGGCGGTGATGTGCATAGCGTTTATCAGCGCGATACCTTCCGACACGCCGCTCTGGCTCACCAACCGAGCGACCTCGCGATGAATCGAAACGATCGCGCGCCGCTGAGGAACTTCCATCCAGATTTCTTTGGTCAGAACTTTCATGCTCTCGAGGCCTTCCCATCTCCCATTCACAAAACTTACCGCCCCCGCGCAGAAAGGTCAACCCGTGAGAACAACGAATCCACCGCGATGGCGCCTGGCTTGGCTGCGTCCTACTGCTTCTTTGCCTTTTGCCCGGCCTTTGTGTATGGTTTGAGGGTATTGGGGTAGTGCTAACTCAGACCGAAGACCAATTACGCTAAGGAGCAATGATGCAGAATCGATACGCCGTCCTGGTCAGTACGCTGGTTTTGTTCTTGGTTTCGGGCTGCGCTTCCATTTTCAATGGTCCTAACCAGATGGTCGCGTTCAACACTGATCCTGAAAATGCGACGGTTGCTGTCGATGGTGTGGCGATGGGCAAGACGCCTTGCGTCCTGCCGGTACCCAGGAAGGGGTGGGACAAGACAATCTCTTTCACGAAACCCGGCTTTAAGACAGTCAACTATCGACTGCGGAACACTCTGAGCGGGGCATTGTGGGGCAATGTATTGGTGCCGATCGTCGGGACTACTATAGACGCCATTTCCGGGCGTGGCGGCGGGTATCAACCCTCCGTATCCATCTTATTGATACCGGGTGATGGGATTGTCTACATCGATCCGAAAGAAGAAGCGAAGAAGGCCAAAGAGAAGGCGAAGCTGGTGACGGCTGATCGTGATGATCCAAACGTCGCCACCGCTGATGCGCCCGAGGTAGCGACCACCGAACCGCCGACTGATGATGGCTCCTAGGCGGCATCCCGGCGTTCCGGGGATGGCGGGGGCAGTAACTGTTTTCTTTCTCTTTTTGATCTGTTCAATCGAAAATCGTAAATCGCAAATCGACAATTGTCCAGGCGCCGGGGCTACTGTTTGGCCCACTGCGCGACGGCCCAGCCGACGGCGAGCAACACCAGGCCCGCCCCGGCGACGATGGCCCATGTATAAACAGCCAGCCATATCGCTATCTTGATGAGCAACAGCAGCGCACCGAGACTCAGCAGGCTTCCGCCAAGCCCCATCAACGTCCGTGCCGTAATCATTCTGTTTCGATTCATAGTTTGGCTCCCCATGTGAGTGCTCTCTGTCTTATGATACTGATCGAATCCTGACGCTCAATAGTTCAAGAGTCTAAACTGTAAGGTCCAATGAGAGATTTAAGCAAACAGATATCCACCCAATTGCTGCCGCGCGTTCGCCGGCCCGGCCAATATACGGGTCTGGAAACCAATGCGCGACGCAAAGACCCCCGCCAAGCCGATGTCCGCGTGGCGATGGCGTTCCCCGATACTTACACGATCGGCATCTCGCACCTGGGCAGCCAGATACTCTGCCAGATGGTGAACGACCTGCCCAACGCAGCCTGCGACCGCGTCTATTGCCCCGAACCGGACGCCGAAGCCGTCATGCGAGAATTCGATATTCCGCTTTTCGGATGGGAGTCCCGCTGCGCTATTGCGGACTTCGACGTAATAGGATTCTCGCTGCCTTACGAACTCTGCCTGACCAACGTACTGACAATGCTCGACCTGGCTGGCGTGCCCATACACTCATCCGACCGCACCGAAAGCGATCCGATAATCATCGCCGGCGACGCGCTTGCGGAGACTCCCGAACCGATGGCTGCATTCGTGGATCTGTTCCTGATCGGCGAGGGCGAAGTGACCGTCCCGGCGCTGGTCGAACTGATCGCCCGCGCCAAAGCAACTAACCTGTCGCGCGACGAGACGCTGATTGAAGCTGCCCGCACGATCCCCGGAGCATACGTTCCAGCCCTGTACGAACCGCAGTATGACACGGACGGGCATTTTTGCGGGCTCAACCCAACTCGCGACGATATACCAACGACAATCGAACGTGCGCAAATTGCGAGCATGGCCGATAGCCCGGCGATAGAAGCTCCGCTCGTCCCGGTCTCCGAGGGCGTGCACGAGCGCGTGGTCATCGAGATCATGCGAGGCTGCCCCAACGCGTGCAGGTTCTGCCAAGCCGGAGCCACACGCGGAAAGGTCCGCACGCGAAGCGTAGACGAAATCGTCGAAATCGCCCGCAAGGCAATCGCCGCCACCGGATTCGACGAAATCGGACTGCTCTCGCTCTCGACCAGCGATTATCCGCACCTCGACGAACTGATAGTAAAACTCGATGCCGAATTCTCCCAGAAGCGCGTATCGGTATCGCTTCCCTCGCTGCGGGCGGGCCAGCAGTTGCGACACTTACCGCAACTGACTTCATCGGTCCGCAAAGGCGGGCTCACCATCGCTGCAGAGGCGGGCACCGACGCTCTGCGCGATGCGATTGGAAAGAATATCACCGAAGCGGACATGCTCGCCGGCGTCTCGGCCGCTTATGAAGCGGGCTGGCGACGCGTGAAGGTTTACTTCCTGGGCGGACTGCCCGGCGAAACGCCCGAGGACATCGACGCGATCTTCGCCCTCTGCAAGAAGCTCTCGCTTGCCGGTAAGGAAATAACCGGGCATCCCGGTTCGATCTCGGCGAGCGTATCGTGGCTGGTGCCCAAACCGCACACGGCTATGCAGTATTGCGGCATGCAAACGGCCGATTACTACTTCGCCATGAGGAACAGGCTAAAAGATCTCGCCCGCCGCTCTGCGGTCAGCTTCAAGTTTCACTGGATCGAACGTTCACTGCTGGAAGGTGCTATCGCTCGCGGCGATCGGCGTGTGGGCGAAGTGATCGAAGCGGCATGGAAAAACGGTGCACGCCTCGATGCGTGGAACGAGCATTTTGACAACGACAACTGGCTGACAGCCTTCGAGCAGACCGGCATTGACCTTGCATGGTACGCCACCCGTCAAATCGCCACAGACGAAGTTACCCCCTGGTCGCACATCTCCTGCCCACCCGGCCCGCAGATCATCCTCCGCGAGTACAACAAAATGCTGGATGCGTTGAAGTAATAGCAGCCGAGGCAAAGAGCTTAGCCGCTGAGGGATCAGAGGGATCAGAGAAAAGCAAAAGAGTTGCAGAAAGGGACAAGGCGACATGTCAGATAAACCTGAATACTCGAGCAAACCAGAGTATCCGCATTCTGACCTGACAGAGAGGATTATTGGTGCTGCGATGCAAGTGCACACTATTCTGGGCCCTGGCTACCAGGAAAAGATATATGAAAATGCTCTCTTGCGTGAGTTGGTTGACAGGAGAATGGGCGTTCGCCAGCAAGTCAGATATCCGGTCAACTACGGCCAATATCGGCTAGGGGAACATGTGCTTGATCTGGTTGTTGAGGATAAGGTCTATGTGGAACTGAAATGCAAGGATCTATCAAAACTGGAAACAGCCCAGGTTATTTCAGGTCTCAAGGCGAGCAGATTACCGTTGGGTCTACTGATAAACTTCAAGGTCACTCGCCTCAAGAATGGCATTCGAAGAGTTATCCTACCGGCGAGCAATCTGAACTCTACACAGCAGTAGTCCAGATTATATTTTCTCTGATCCCTCAGCTACCTCAGCGGCTACTGTTCTTAACGCTGTTTTGTTCTCTCTGATTCCTCTGCTACCTCAGCGGCTAACATTCAGTCCCAGACGATTGTATCGGCGTTGAAGACAGGCCCGTCGCTGCAGCAGAGTTTGTAGGACCACCCCGGTTCGGTATGATCGCGTATCTTCACCACGCAGGACTGGCAGGTTCCCATTCCGCAGGCCATGTGACGTTCGAGCGCGAGTTGGCAGGTAATCTTTCGTGAGACGCACATCTCGCCGACCGCCCGCATGAGCGGTTCTGGCCCGCAGCAGTAGACGGCCAGTTGGTCGGCGTCTTCGACGTGCACGTTCAGCCAGTTGTGCAGCGCCTCGGAGACTGTCCCGCCAAAGCCAGCCGATCCGTCGTCGGTGGCGATAGAGGCCGGTACGCCGAACTCGGCGAACTGCTGGACGCACATCGTCGTCTGTCCGGTCGTTGCGATATCGGCGGCGGCGACCAGAGTGATCGGAAGCAGATTAATGCTCCTCGCACCGTTGAAGCTGACAGTCTGCCTGCCCGCAGCGGCGAGCGTGCGGGCGAGATAGATCATCGGTGGAATGCCCACACCGCCGCCGACGACGGCTGCCAGCGGCTTGTCGGCGAAGATATCGAACCCGTTGCCCAGCGGACCGAGCACGCTGAGTTTGTCGCCGGTGTTAACTCCACTCAGCCAGCTTGTACCGGTTCCGATCGCGCGGTAGATGATGCTCAATTCAACGCTGCCATCTGGGCAATCCTTGCGGCCGGCAAGAGACAGCGGACGCCTCAGCAGGGGCTCTTTGCCTGTCAGCTCACCTTGCGTGAACTTTGGCGGGCGGCCGTCTGGCCATTCAATTTCGTGCATCCCGACCTGGGCAACAGGCGGGCGACAGAGCAGCTGCACGAACTGTCCCGCCCGCGTATTTGGAAATTTCTTCAGCGAGAGGCGCAACAGAAAGTGTTCGTCGCAAAGCGGTTGGTTGCCTGCGACTTCGGCCAGATACACACCACGGGTTGACTTGTTTGCCTGACACATCCAAGCAATCCTAGACTATCGATGAACCTGGAGCAATTTTCGTTTTTGGCGGACCTGCCATTTGGGCGATATCTTTAGGGGACGACCCGGTAAGGCCATCGCCCGAACGAAGGAGATATGCCATGGCAGCAAATACAGCGAAAGCGCCAATAATGACGTTTGTTGTCCTCGTCGCCCTGGCGGGTGCCGGCTATTGGTTCGTCACTTCGTCATCGGATTCTCTCAGTGTGAGCATAGTGAACAACGCAGGGACTAACCTGTATGCTGTGGCTCTGTCGAATAACGGGCAACTTCTGGACGAGAGCGATCTGGGCATTAATCAGAGCAAGAAACTCAGCCTCTGGAGCGGCGAGGATATCTACGTGGCCAAGCGGATGGTGATCAGAATCATCCTGCGAACCGATGACGACGAGGTCTTCGCCGTACGGAACATGACCGGACAGGAGCTGATCGACTGCGGGCAGATGCTGGAAGTTTCCAGAAGAGGTAACATCCGCACACCCGCTCAAGTCAGAGCACGGCCCATCGACCATTAAGTGAACAGTTGGGTTTTCGGTTAGCCCATTATGACCGTTACTTGCACGGACTTGGCGGCTGGGTCGTAGGGAATCGTGCAGCCTCTGACTTTTCGCCCGTCCACAATCAACTGCTTGACGCCCTTTTGCACGCGGCCGGGATTCTTCACGGTGATATCGTACACGACGCCGCGGAACTCACGAGTCAGCTTAAAGCCCTTCCACTTCGCGGGGATGCACGGGTCGATAACCAGCCCGTCGAACTCAGGTCGACAGCCTATGATGCCCTGCATCGCGCCGAGCGCTATCCACGCAGCCGAGCCGGTCAGCCATGCGTTGCGACCGCGCCCGACAATATGAAAAGGCCGCTGCGATACGAACTGACACGACACGTAAGGCTCGCACTCGTAGGTCTCAGCCGATTTATTCTTCGTCGTGCCTGCCTTGCGCATGAAGTATTCAAACGCCCTGTCGCCGCGACCGAGAATCGCCTCAGCCGTAATCATCCACGACGATGCATGGTTGAACACCGCACCGTTCTCCTTGATGCCGGCTGGGAAGATACCCGCCGAACCGATCTCGTCCATGTCGAAACGCTTGAAGGGCCGATCCATCACCCGGTGGCCATGCTCGCAGCCGAGACGCTTCTCGACGTTATCCAGCGCCTTGATGGCACGAGCGCCGGTCGCGACGCCCGCCATCACCGCCCATGGCTGAGGCTCGATGAAAATGCGGCCGTATTCGACGGTCTTGCTCGAACCAAGCACATCGCCGTTGCGTTTGATCATTCGCTTATACCAGCCGCCGTCCCAGCCGACGGTGTTCAGCAATCGCTTGATGGCCTGATATCGCTTGAGCCACTTCGCCGCGAGCTTGCTGTCGCCGATCCGCTCGGCCAGTTCGATCATCGCCTGGGTGGAGGCGCAATAGAGCGCGCTGGTAAAAACACTCTCGGTCTTGCGGTCGCCGGGGTTCAGCGAATCGTTCCAGTCAGCAGCCCCGATCTGCATCAGCCCGTTGGCGCCTCGCTTGGACCACGCAAAATCTTGCGATCTGACCAGATG
>SDBT01008267.1_pt1 | contig 17006 bp, 22 predicted proteins | sample 2277101 | NCBI WGS metagenome assembly SDBT01 (sample SAMN10404973, study PRJNA504765) | marine sediment metagenome | isolation source: marine sediment core GS10_PC15, 103 cmbsf | place: Arctic Ocean: Southern Knipovich Ridge | collected 2010
ATTTTTTTCATTGGCTGTTTTCTTGAGATAAGGAGAAGTTTTTATGATGTATATTGCTGTCTAAATCAGTTCCTGTATTACTTGCCCTATCCGAAAAATCTAATTCTTTGTCATAATTTATATTCCAATAAAAGCCTGTTGTTTCTGATAATAAATCAAGTGCTTGTGTGCAAGTGTAATAATTAAAATTTACTTTTGTTAATACTATACCATCGTCAATAATTCCAGCGGTTACATTTTCCTCCGCTAATATAGGAAGAATAAAGTTTATCACAATATAACCTGCTGTTTGATTTTCAATAGAAGCTGCGACTAATCGCCTGTCCGCTATACTGCAATTATCAACTCCTGTTACTGTTGTGAATAATACATCAGGTTCAACCTCTTGTGTTAAAACCGTGTCTACCCATCCATTAAATATTGTATTTCCATCTCTTTCAAAGACTATCGGGTCACCTTTTTGTATTGAAGATAAGTTCAATAAATTAATAACTACAAATGAGATTGTAGACCGTATATTTAACTTGTCTATAACAGACCATGCATTAGGATTAATTGCGACTTCTTCGCTTGCGATTGTAATTGTAAGTGCCACTAATTATCAACCCCTAATGCTCTTAATTTGCTTACCACTGCATGACCGACTACTTCGCCTAAATCGTTTTCAGCAACAAGTAATCCATTTATATTAACTGTTACACCAAAAGGATTAGACATGCCTGCGTTGTTCATCATGCCGCCCGCCATTGCAAGTGCTGGTGTTCCTGATATGCCACCTAATGACTGATTAGCCATTGATGCCGCCGCCTTGATTGCAAGCCCTGTTTTTTGCATGATTCCCATTGCAAATCCTTGCGGTATAGTCTCGCCGATATCCATTGCTTTTTTAGATGGTGACTTTGATTGAAGTTCAGCCCTCATTGAGCCTAATGCAGCCCTCGCCACTCTGCGTGCGGTCTCCATTAATGTTCCCATACCCCTTATCATTCCAAGTTCAACACTACTGTCAATTACACTACCTAGATTTAATCCACTAGCTTTGATTTCATTTGTATCTCGAAGTTCATCGTTAATATCATCCATTACCTCTGCGACTTTAGGTGTTAATTGTTCTATTTCAAATACTGCAAGGTCTGCTGATTCCTTGAAAAGTGATTGAGTATTTTTTACATATTTTTTAAGTTCAGTATCAGTCATCTCTAATAGGGCCTTTGCTTCTTCTACACCCTTTGGACCCATTTGTGCTAATTCTGCGATTAATCCATCGTCAACAATGGCTTTTCCATCTTCTGAAACACGTGCTTTTAGTTCCATTAAATTATCACGAAAGCCTGCTAATACGCCAATTTTATCTTGTTGTATTTTCTGCATTTCTTCCACAGAGGTTTCTTGGTCTTTTTGGAATTCGTCAAAGTAGCCGCCCATTGCATCAAAGTGTTTTTGTGTAGCGGATTCTACCCCTGCAATGAATTGGTCATAGTTTTCAGTTGCTTTTATATATGATTCTTCATACAGTGAAAACATCGTATCAAGTTGCTCTTTAGTTAATGTTATATTATTTTGCTGTGCTTGTGCGGTTCTATCAAACTCTTCTTTTGTTAGCTTTGCGGATTCTGCCATACCGCCCGCATTTAAAATAACAAGGTCTGCCATTGCTTGAAGTTGTTCTGTGGTTAAAATTGTGGAGGTGGTTATACTTTCGTTGCTTTCGGTAATAGATGTTTCCATATCACCATATTTTTTTATTAACAAATCATATTCTTTGTTGGTTTCTCTTAATTCATCTCGTATTTCGCCATAGCTAACCAATAGTTTCCTATTTGAACCTGCTGCACTATTCATTAATACTGTAGCAATCCATGTATCGGTTATGCCATCTGTTGCACGTCCATAAGCATCTGCTACTTTTAAAGTAGATTCTTCCAAATCATCTTCAAGTTCAATTATTTTTGTCAATGTTTCAGACTGGTCGTCTAAGTTTTTAACAGCTCTAATTTTTTCTTTCTGTGCTTTTACTGTTTCTTTTATTGCTTTAGTTTCGTTATCGAGTAATCCAGTAGTTTTATTTATTGTTAAGTTTAAATCAATATACATTTCATTTAACTGGAGTGCTATAGACTTTAAGCGTGCTTTTTCTTCTACTGATAATTTCTCTTTTTTGTTCAATTGAATCATTTCATCAACAAGTTTTTTTGTTTTCTTTTCGCTTGTCGCTAATTCGTCATTGGTTTTCTTGTGTGCATTACGTAATTGCCTTGATGATTCAATTAATTCATCGCTTTTTTTAATAAACTCCCTGGTTTCTTTTGTTGCATCACTATAAACTATCGCAATTGTGCCAATAATAGCAGCGAGTGCAACGAGTGCGACTGTGACTAACCCTGCTGGTCCTAACATTAAAGACATTGAACCTGCAAACCCTAGACTTGCAGCTTTAGCTACTGCAATTCTTCCAATTAAAACTCCAATTGAAGCGACTAGTTTTCCCACTATTATTAAGGCAGGTCCAATTGATACCGCAATTATAAGACCTAACTTTGTAAAGCCTTTTCCAATATCGGACATCTTATCGAATTTATCTAACATTTTTGACAAAGACTCCGCAACTTTCACGATTGCAGGTATTATTTTATTTGTCAATATAGGCATTAGCCTTTGGCTTAATTCGATGCTAACATTTTTCAAAACATTGAGTGCTTTTTTTAATTGGTTGCCGACTGTATCATTCATTATATTGAACGCATCGTCAACCGCTGTTATATTGGTTTCCATCTCATCTAATGTTTCAAGCATCTTTGACATACCTACATCGGAAGTTAAAGATAGAACTGCGTTTAATCCCCGGACATTACCGAATAGCTTTGCCATAATATCAGCACTTCCGCCTGTCTTTTCTTTGATTTCATCAAGGAACGCTACAAATCCTTTCGACTTTAATGCAGATGTTGAAAAGTCAATCCCTAATTCTTTTGCTACTTTTGCTGCATCGGCTGTTGGTTTAATTATATTTGTTAAAGCCGTTCTTACTCCAGTAATTGCAACGGTTGTTTCTAAGCCGTTTGCTGTGAGTGATGCTATTGATGCCAATAAACTTTCAACACTGACACCTGCTACTTTGGCGAGCGGTGCAACATTACCTATTGATTGCGCTAATTCGCCAAATGTGGTCTTACCTTTTTTTTGCGTGACAAAGAATAAATTAGCTATATCGCTTGCATCCCTTGTCGCCATGCCGTATGAGTTTAAAACGCTTGTAAGTCCGTCAACTGCTGTTGCTGTATCTGTAAATCCACCTCTAGCAGATTTAGCCGCAACTGCCATCAAGTCCATTACATCGGCTGTGTCTGCGCCTGCTGATATAGCTTGATATAAACCCTCGGTCAATTCTGTTGATGCTTCGCCTGTTGTGTTGGATAATGTGATTATCTCTTCTTCAAATTCTTTTAAACTCTTCGTGCTTGTATCTAAAATTGTGTTGACTTTAGCCATGCCATCCTCAAACTCAATACCGAATTTAATTGATGCTACGCCTGCTGCTAATAAAGGCACTGAAAGACCTTTGGTAAGGCTTTTGCCTGCGGTCTGCATTTGTCTGCCTGCACGTTGCAAGTTTCTTGACATCTTTTTAAAGCCTACATCTGCGCCTTTTAAGTTAACACTTATATTAACTAATAAATTTCTTATTGTGCTGCTCATTAGTCACCAAACTTTTTTAATATTTTATCCATACCCGCTATCAACATTCTGAATACTTTTTCTTTGCTTTCATCTGCACCAGGTCTTAAAAATGGTCTTGCTGCTATTCTTTTACCTGTGCGCTTTCCGAATGATACTAATTCATGACCTAATTCAACCGCTGCTGCATAAGCACGTACGTCTTTGCCCCATGTTAAAGTATTTTTAGCTATCATCTTTTTTGGTTTAGGTCGTCTTAAAAACAGACTATCTTTTAATCTACCAGATCTGGTTGGCACTTTTTCTTTGGTTTTAGCTAAAACTATATCCCCTGCACTGTCAACAACTGGACTAATTGCAATTATTGCTTCATCGCCAAATTTAGATAAATCTTTGACTAATTCTTTTAATCCGACTATTTCAAATTGATTTCTTGGTACTGTCATGTCTTTATCTCCTTACCGCCCAGTGCTGCATTCATCATTCTGCATATTGCAATCATTTCATCTACAGATTGTTCTCGTTTTTCTTCCTCAATTAATACGCTTTTTAATGATGGAAGTTTCGTAACTCTGCTAAAATATGCTACATGCCATGCTGTGAAAATCATTTCATTTCTTCTATGATTTAATGTCTTTATATGTTCTTTATATCTTATAACAAATTCTGCGTATGTTAATCGCCAAAATTCATCGTGTGTCATTTTTAAAACGCCAACTGCCGCCTTGTATTCATCGTCAAACGTTAAGTATTCGGGCTTTTTGGTGTTGGCGTTGCTGCGTTTTTTTGGTCATCTTCTTCACCAAACGCTATAGTAACGGCTTCGCCTACCTTATCAATAATATATGTCATGTCATCTGCATTATCATCGACAAGTTTTATTGTCTGTTCAAGTGTCAAGGTGTCATCATATTGTTTAAGCATTATCCATAACATTTGACTTGTGATATCCATAGACATTGCGCTATCAAATGCGGTCAATTTAACGCCTGTTATTTTTTCAAATTCAACCATTGCCATCATGCCAAATCTTAATTTTCTATCCTTGTCTAATTTTATAATTGTAAAAGGTATGCTCATAATTTCTCACTTTCTAGTCGTTAATAATTTCTGTGCTTTCAACGTACATTTTTAATATAACCTCTGTTAATGAGTCGACATTGTTTCGTATGCTATATTCCACTACTCCTGATACTTCTTTTTCATCAATAAATATCTTACACGGAGTCGACTTACCATCTTGTGACTTTCTAGTGTTTATCACCTTAAACCTATTCATGTTTTCTCACTTTCTTTAAGAAGGGCGGCGATTAAACCGCCCAATTGTTGTTAAGATGCTGCTCTTGCTACTGTGATTGTGTATGTTACTGGTGCTTTGTCGGTTTCTGTGACAATTACCGTAATAACAGTATTTGTACCTGCTGCGCCTAGTGTGATTGCAGATGATGCAACGCCTGTTGCTACCGTTGAACCATTGACCGTAATAGCTCCTGCTGCTGCTGTCGGTGTTAGTGTTACGCTTGTAATTCCAGTCAAAACGGTTGCTACATATACTAATGTTGCTCCTGCTGGGTCTGGTGTGATTACTGCGCTCTCGCTGATAGCAAAGAATGGAGTTGTTAATCCTGTGCTTGTTGCTACTGCGAATGATGGAACGCCTGTCGGTTTAATTGTTACTGCAAAAGGTATTGGACCATCAATAGTCCCAACACTCGGTGCAAATAACGTTATAAACCCATCGGCTGTCCATGAAGTGCCTGTGCTTGACGGAAAAGTTATAATGAACTCTTTAGCCGCTCTTGCTTTCATATCTACTAACATTGCGTGTTGTCCAGTGGTATCATCAAAGGCGTAATATCCTTCAAGTGTTACATCAGACATTTCAAGCATTCCTGCTATAAATTCCTTAAAGGCTTGTGCTGATTGATGTGTTGATACCTCTACAGTATCAGCTGTTACTGCGATTCCGTTAATTGTAGTGAGTTCGGCTATTACTACGTCGTCCCACGAAAAAGTTGTACCAAATCCATGTGTTGCCATGTTTTCACTCCTTTGTAAAGTTTACCTCATATTCAAGGTCTGTCATGTTTATTTTTGTTGTTCCATCAGCGATTGTATCTACTGACGAAAATTCGTTGACTAATTTTATATATTGAACCTCTACACCGCTCATAGTGCCTTGAAAATCGTTTAACGCTAAAGTCAATTGATTGGCTACCGTCTTTGCTTGTGCTTTTGTAGTCGCATAAGCCGTGTACTGAATCATAGGCGATGTTAGAGATAATTGTCCTGATAGTGAATGTAGTTTTACATCACTCACATTAATCCATACTACCGCAGGATATGTCGCTCTTTCGGGTAGATAATCAGAATGAAGTCGCCTATCAATCAAAGAGGTTAATCCTGTTTGTGCTAATAAATAAGTAGTTAAGGCTTCTTCAATTTCCAATTAAATCACCTCTTTTGCTGATACTAATAATTCTCTATGTTTTGCGTTTTTATTGTTAATCGGCGGTATTATCTCGTAAGTGCGATTATCGTATTTAATACGCATTGTTTCATTGATTGTTGCGTTATATCTCACTCTAAATACAACTGTTGTTTCAGCGTTCTTTTTCTGTGCTGCGAAAAACTCTCGCCCATCTTCGGTCATAATTTGCGCCCATACTGTGAAAGCATCAGCCCATGTTGGAATAGCTTCATTTAATCCGTCATAGGCGACTGATTTACGCCTAAACGTTATTACTCTGTCAAGTCTGCCTGCTTGCATTGATACCACCTCCTAAAACCATCTTATTCTTTTCATTGTCAGTAATGCATCTACTGCAAATTCTATTTTTTTTGTCATGTTAATTGCTCCAGTCATCACAGCTTCACGGTTTTCATACCAATGCGATATTAAAAGTAACATTGCTTGTTTTATTACTTTAGGTATCGGATCAGACGAAAAATAGCCTGTAATAAATGTTATTGTTATCGGATTTACTGAATACGGCGTGAATGTAGCCCACGATTTGCCATAAGGCAGGACAATTCGCCCGATATTACTATCTAAATCAACAATGTAATCTGTGTCCTCTGTTAGTGTGGTTTCATCACCATCACTATCTTTATAAATTACACTTGTGACGCTTTGTAATGGTGGACTTACTAGTTCAATACAGTTTCTATTTGGGAAAAAGTCTAAATACTGTTCTATTGTTTGTGTTGCCAATCCTCGCCCTGTTATACCCTCGCAATACTCCCTGGCGGCTGTTATCCACATATCTATTTCATCATCTTCAATTACTCCGCCTGTTTTTGTAACAACATCTGCACTAAAATTGCATGAATCCACTGCTACGGTTGCAACAACTCTTATATACTGTTTTATACCATCGTATGATAATTCTTGTATGGCGTTATCGTTAGCTTCGGTCACTACTGTAAATGATGAATAATCTTGCCAACTTACATCATCATCGCTTTCTTGTATCTTAGCTGTTACGCTCGCCCCTGAACCATTCGTGCCACTATTGAGATTTACTATTGTAATTCTACCTAGAACGTCTATAGTTGCGCCTTCTAGTCCGAAAGAAGCGGCTATTACATGGTCTGCCGGAACTATTGTTTGGTTTGTTACCGTATCACCCGCAAATGTTCCAGATGTTAGCCTGATATGGTCTTTAGCTTCCGCTAAGGTGACAGGCTCGGTTGTTACCGCTGTTTCTACTTTATAGCCCATTTTTTCACCTCTTTTTCCTTTAGTACAGATGTTGGATTTATTTTCATTTCGTTATTTTCCGTAATTATATTCGCATAGACATCGCATGAATATTGATTATCTTTTACTATATAATTAAGGTGTATTTTTGCTGTGTAGAATTTATCAAAATGATTATCAATTTTATTATCATCAAAAAACTTATTCATTCGATTAGTTTCATCTGTTACGTTTCGCACTGAATAATTAGTTAAGTTTTTATCACCAAACCATTCAACCATGCGTTTTTTAGGCTCTTTGTTCTTCAGCCATGAAACTTGGCAAGCCTTTACCATTTCATCATATTTTTGGTTTTGCCATGCTCCAAAAAAATCATTTATAGCTTTTGATGTTTTAATTAAATTTAAATTCATAATTCACCCTTAATATTCGTGATATAGCAATGTTACCCCGATATTGTCACCGCCGCCGCCTGTTGCCAATGCTGCTGATATTCTCGTGTTTGCAGGCATTATATTTGTTAATACTGGGGATGGTGCTGAACCTGCTTGTGTTGCTTGCTTATATGTCCTAGTGGTTGCTATTTCTACCTCTGCGCCACCTAACCCTGAATATATTTTAACCTCATAATCATCTGTTGCACTTGCACTTGAAAACGCAATCCAGTGTATATCAAATGGCTCTGTTATTGTATTGACTGGTACAATTTCAACTATTGTTCCTAAGTTCCACGCTCCACCTGCACTTGTTATTGTGATAGGGTCGGCAAGTTCGGGATATACTCTTTGGTGGTTGTGGGTATGTTCATCAAGTATGTGTAATATAGCACGAACACTATCGCCATCGTGTGTGTCTGTTTTACTGCCTAATACATCGCGAATGTGAACATTATCTGCACTATCAGCTGTTGGTACGTCATGTAAACCGTCTATTACTATTACTTGGTTTAGTGTATCTGTTTCGGGCTGTGGTTTTCCGTTAATGTAAAGCAATTAAATCACATCCTCTTGTATCGCTCCTTTATAAGCACTTTCACTAATAAGGGTAACCCCTGTTATCTCTGCTATTTGCAATGCTTGACTGCCTGTTATCCATGCCTTTTTACTAGACAGTAAACAGTACCATTTATTGTCTATAAACTTACCCTCTGTTGTTAGCCAATCTTTAACAATAGGACTTTCGCCATCTGTAGGGTATAACCATTGAGGTACTTTTACATTATATTTACTATCGGTCATGGTACAGAATAACGGATAGTTATATATCTCGCCACCATCTGCCACTAAATCAGCAACATTCTGCAAAGTTAAATTTACGTCTTTTCTAGGCGCTGTCCATTTACCCCTGCTATCTGTCATATAAACCATGCTTCTATCCACCTTATTTGTTATTATCATTCTGTCACCCTCTATGTAGTGTTATCCCATATGTTGGTTGTTGTTCCCTCTACTGTATAAATAACGCTGTTTATCCTATCACTTACCGTTGTTCCTACTCCCTCGTCAAATGGTGCAATAAATACTACTGTTCCGTTTTTAGTTATTTTTAGGTTGGAGATGGAGGCAGGTAAAAGATTTCCAAAATTATAAGCACCACCAATTATTACATCATCAGTTGTATTATTTGATGTACCTATAGCACCTGTGCCTGATGTTGGAGTTTGTGCTACACCGTCAAAATATACTTTCAATCCTGTACTTGATGCAGGTATCTCAATTTTAACTGTATGATAATTACCGTCTTTTATTATGGTAATTGCATATTGAGTTTCAGTTTCTCCGCCATACACATAAAAAACACTGGTAGAGAAAAATATACGTAAATTTGTTGATAAATCACCTGCACCTCGTTTATCATATAAATAATCTGTTCCAGGTGCTGTAAAATTATCAATGCCAAATTCAATCTCAAACGTATCTGTTCTCGGCACAAAATTCAAATAAGCTGGATTGCCTAAATTAATATAATTATCTGTACCGTTAAATGTTAGTATTGGTACTGGTGGACTGCCTTGTCTTATCCCATTCAATATAATCATTGGTGTAAATATGTCTGTCTTTATTCCGTTTATTACAATCATCATGTCACCTACAGTAAATTATAAATAATGGTTAATCCATACTCTGCGTTTCCTGCGTTTGCATATGCAATGTCTATCTCGTCACCTGCATCAAATATCTGTGGGTATGCTGGTTGATACACAAAATCGGTTACTAATGTCATGTCTTGTGTTATTAATACGGTGTCGTGTGCTGCTGCTTTGATTGCATCTACTGTTATAGTCATATTAACGTCACCTGCTGCGCCACCTGCTGCATCTAAGTGTAGTCTTACTTCTAATATTTGATATTTTCTTACAGGGTCTAAAGCAAGCGTTGATGCTATCGCTCCTGTTGCTGCGGTTGCGTAATGTCTCATTACACTCATTTAATCACTCCTTTAAAAAGGGGGATTTCTCCCCCGTAGTTTATGCTAATGTTGCGCCCGCTGTTACTGGTTCAAACTTCATATAAAAGTCTGTTGCAACTGCTCCGCCTGTCGGTGCATCGTCACCATGAATATATAGTTTTTTGCCTGTTTCTAATATAAATGGTAATTGTTTAACTGAACCGTCTAATGATGCAACGGTTGTTTTGTTTGCGTTGAAATCTGCAAGTGGTAATACTATTAACGGTGCTGCTGCACCTGTCAAACCGTTTGCATTATCTGTCGAAAATTCATAATTACTCGGTCCTGTTAAATTAGTTCCTGCACGCTGTATTGTGATTTCTTCAATCATTATAGCGCCTGTTGCTGTGGCTAGTAATCCACCTATTGCTTGTGAGTTGTCGGGAATGTCTGTACTGTCTGCTATGCTGGTGAGTAATACACCCGTAACTGCTGCTACCGCTAAGGCTGCTGCATTTTGTTTGCCTATTGCTATAAGCGATGTTCCTGCCACGGTGTCAGACTTTTTACCTACAACTTGGCTTGTCAATGCATCTGTTGCTAAATCTTCCGTTGGTACGCCCAATATAGATTGTATGTATTCTTCACGCTCTAAAACTGAACCGTCTTCATTTGCTACAACGTTTGTTGTTGCCATTGTGTTATCTGCATCATCACGGCCTATTGCTACCATTGATTCATGTAATACAAGGCACATGTCGCCTGTTTCAACTGCTGCCCCGAATGCTGTGCATGTAAATGTTCCTGTTGACGAAACGTAATCTGTTATCAGTCTTACTTCGGGTTCTGGTGATGCTGCTGCACTGTTTACATTGTGTAATACTTGCATATAAAACTGGTTATTGAAAAAATCGTCACCATAGCCTGTTAATGCTGCTAATTTAACGCTTGTTGAACTTGTGGCTGTCGATTGTACGCCGTGAAGTATAACTTGACCCGATGATAATGCGTCTACTCCTACTATTATGTATTCTTGACGTTCAAGCATTGAACCGTCTTTATTGGCTGCTACTAAATCTGATATATATAGGTTATTTGCTGTATTTGCTCCTAATGGGTTTCCTGCATGGTCTTGATATGGTAATGGCATAATATGCCCTTTCCCTAACGTTCTCCGTTAAGTTTGTCGAAAAGGGGAAGTAATTCCCCTAATTAGTTATGCTATTGCTGTCGGTGGATTCACACTCAAATATCTCATTCCTGAAAGAATAACCATACATGATGTAAATTCTTCACTTGCTGCGCTTGATACGTTTAATGTTAAGAATGGTTGGTCTGCCGTTAGTTCATCCACTGGCACTTCTACTATCAAACACTTATTTTCATAAGTTGCCGCTGTTAAAGTGAGTGTGGTTGCTCCTGTTTCTTCGGCGTAAACGTCTGCACCTGTAGCTGCCTGTGCTGCTCCTGCCAGTCTGTAATAGAATGTTTCAGCGGTTGTTGCCGTGCCGTCTGATGCTCCACTTGATACAGACAAAACTGCATCGCCTGTGAGTTCGCCAAACTGTAACAAAAATGTTACATGACTACATATCTCGGTATTTATACTATCTGCACTAATTCCTGCTGAATTATGGTCTGCAGGTTTATATCCAAATACTATTCCTTTTTCTTGTGATAATCTCATTTATTTGCTCCTTTAAATTATTTTTTATTATCGCGCTTGAAGTGCTATAAAGCTCCCCAATGTTCTGCTTGAAGTTGCGTTCTTTGGTGTGATTGCGCTTGCCCTTGCTGTCTGTCCGTCTACAGAGTACAATATTCTAAATACTGTTTCGTCTGATAAAAACTGTACATGGATAGATGATGCAGTCTCAACTCCGCCCTTATTGGCTATCAAGTATTGATTAAGGTCTGCTAAAACTATGTCGCCTAAATCGCCAACTTTCTTTGCGTGTTCAACTGCCATTACAGGTCTGCCCTTAATTGTGCCCTTTAGCATATATTCCATTGCATATGGTGATACCTGTCCGCCTGTACCGATTGACATTGCCATATCTGACAAGAATGGTTCTACTTCTTGATTAACTAACCATACTGCTGTACCTCTTGAACTTGCAATTAATCTCGCCCACATTGAGCTGATATTTTCATGGACAACAGTGTCGGCTGCTTGACCGCTTTGTTTTGTTTGTGTGATTAATGCAGGTGAATTCATGAATCCCATTGGCTTGCCTGCTCCGTCACCTTCGTAAATCGCACTATCAATACCAAAACTAATTTCACTTGCAAACGCTTCTGTTAATAGTTTATTTGATGCTGTGGCATTTCTTAATAGTTCTTTTGTAGAATAATACAACACAGCTATCTTTTTAGGGTCTAGTAAAACCTGTCTAAAAGTAGGCTGACTTTTTGTAAGTGTTCCAGCTTCTTCTACCCAGTAATACCGTACTCCACCCATGCGTGAACCGTCTGCTCTTGATGTTTCATCAAAGCCATTAATCTTAATACTATCTGCGCCCTCACCGATAGGTATGTTTTGACATTTTGATGCTAGATCGCTGTCTTCCCATACATTCTTTAGTATTTTTTTTGAAAAGTCTGTTTGTACTAAAAATCCGCCCTCGCTAGGGTCTGTTGTGTTTGCTCCCTCTGCTGCGTTCTGTACTGCCAACAGTCTGTTATCAATAGTCTTTCCTGCACCTGTTGATGCTACAATAGCCGCCAACTGTTCACCGAAAGAGTTGAATATTGGTTTATGTTGATTAGCTGCCGCAGGTATAGGAGTATTAACAGGTGTCATATCTATGACCTCTTCGCCCTTGTCGTTAAATTTCTTGCCCTCGTCAAGTGTTTTCTGTGATTCAATCTTTGCCTTTATTAAATCAATTTCCTTTGAGTTGTCCTTAATTTCGTCCATTGTTGCATCGTCTTTACTTATCAAACCTTCCGCTTTTACCCTTAAAGTATCAAGTTTGGCAAGTAATGCTTTCATTGCTTTGCTCATTTTTACCCTCCGTTAAATTTTTAATTTAAGTTCTAATTTTGCTTTTGCTATTGCCGTTTCCTCTTGTGGTTTGTCTAGTTCTTTTTGTATATTTATTAGCTTTTCTATTGAAAGTTTTGCGCTGTTTTGGATTGCAAGTCTATTAAATGAGATATTTGCAAAGTTCGTTACTGGCTCATCGCCGTATAAAGATTTATCTGCAAAACCGTTTTTAATGGCATCTTTTGCACTCATAAAGGTTTCATTGTCCATCATTTCTGATATTTTTTTGCGTGATTTATTACTTTTTAACTGATAAGCATTAATGATTGTGTCCTTTACGGTGTCTAAAATATCAGCAACGTGTCGTAAATCATGCATATCACCTGCTGCTATTGTTAATGGGTTATGTACCATCATTACCGAAACTGGCGACATTAATATTTCACCGCCTGCCATTGCGATTACACTAGCTGCACTCATAGCTTTACCGTCAATTTTTACAGTTACATTGCCTTTATGTTCCATAAGAGCGGTATAAATGCCTGCTGCCGCAAAAACATCGCCGCCATAGCTATCAATCCATACCGTTATATCTTTGCCTTTGTATTTGATTAACTCATCTCTGAATTGATTTTTTGAGGTATGCTCTATTTCTAGCCATTCATAAAACCAAACATCATCATCGGATATAATTTCACCCTCAATTCTTAGTTCTATATCATCTTTTTTGTTTGTAAAATTCCAAAATTTCATTTTTTACCCCCTTTCCCCTAAAAGATTTTTAATTTCTTCAATGAGTTTATTGCTGGCTGATATTTCCTCGTCTGTGCCTGCTTCTTTAAAATTCATAGGCTGTAAGTAGATGTCGCCGTTATCAATAACTGACATATTCTCTAATCTTCTAATATCATTAGCTGATAGATAGCCGCCTTCTCTGCCTTTAGCATATGCTTCGGCTCTACTCTTTGCATCGCCCCTCAATAGACTTGCTATCTTAAATTCAAAGTATAAACCTGCTTTTTGCTCTTCTAATGTAAGAAGTTGAGTATTTATATTATCTTCAAATCTTTTAAATATCGGAAGCATTGTATACATTACAAATTCTAAAGATTGTTGTTCTATATTATTGTTGGTAGATTTTCTTAAATCTTGTATCAAGTGCGGTGGCACTCTGTATATTCTCGCTATATCTTCAATTGAGAAATATTTATTTTCTAATAGTTGTGCATCTGTCGGGTTTATCCGCATTTGCTTCCATTCAAGCCCGCCCTCTAGAATCATCGGTTTGCCTGTGTTTGTTAATCCTGCATAACTTTTTTTCAAGTTTTCATCTAGTCTGTCAAACGATTCATCGCTTAATGTATCAGGTGTTGTAAATGTACCGCTTGGATTGACTGCATTTCTATATAATTCAACTTGACTTTGCTCATAAGATAAGCCCAATCGAATTGTTTTTGCTGCATAAGTTATTGGCGAAAGCCCTATGATTCCATCAAAACTCAAATTTGGTATATGTAAAACGTCTTTACGCTGTAATGTTTTATCTTTGGTTTTACCCTTTATTTTATATTCAAGTTTCCCAGTAGTTTCGTTTCGGTCAATTTTTACTACATCTTGTGAATATGGGAAAAGCCCTATCAGTTCCCTTTTTGAATTATAAAGTTTTTTACTTACACTATTTCCACTCGTGGTGAAATTAGTCATTAATGTTTCTTTAAAATTAAACGGCGACATATCGGGATTTGGTCTAAAATGAAGAACATCATATAATATATTATTTGTTATAGCATCTCTTCCTTCGTCTGTTTTTTGATATAACATTATAGGCACACTTGCAAGTGTTTCTGATAAGACCCTAACACAAGCCGAAACTGCGCTGTACCTCATTGCAAGGTCTGTGTCAATAGTGGCAGAACCGCCCACGTCTGCGCCCGATATAAAATCTGCGATGTGCGTGCTATATGTGCCACTCATTAATACTTTGATTCGCTCTTTTAGATTAAATTTTATTACTTTTACTGCCATTTATAATATCCTCATGCCCCTTGATTCATAAATGCTACGCTTAGGCTCTAGCTTAATCGCTCCTGCCATTGCATTAATCAGGGCTACTGTCGGGTCAATCCTGCCTATGCTTTTGTTTTTCATAGGCTTTATGTTAAAGTTTCCGTCTGTTGCTATTATTACATTACCGAACGCCCATCTTCCTAATGGGTTTATTGGGTGTGATATCTCTACCCCTGCCGTGAATAAACTGTCTAATCTTCCCATACCTGCAGTCATGCTGTCCATTGTTTGAGCAATTTTTACAAACTTATTTTCTATATCTCGCCTGAATAATTGCTTTAATATCTCTAACCTGTGAGGGTCGCCGCAATACCAATCAATGTGGTAAATAGAATTTATCTTTTCTATGTATGTTTTTAAATATCCATAATCTATTACATCGCCTGGCGTTGTTGTGAGATAACCATTCTTCGCCCATGTTTCATACGGTGCATGGTCTTTCGTTGCTTTGTCCGCTAGATTATTTTCAGGCAAGTATGCTTCAATTATAAATCGCCAATCATCAAATCCTTTTTGAGGAGGGAATAAACATACAATTGCTGACAAGTCAGTGCTGTACGATAAGTCAATACCGACATAACATCTTTTACCTAAAAGCTCTGCAATATTCCAGTCGCCTTCTGTTTTATCCCATAATGTAATCGGTAGCCAGCTTATCTTTTTAAGTGATACCCATTGATTTAATCTTAGCCATCTGAATGTTTTTTCAACATGTGCACTATTTTTAGCTGATTGCGCTTCCTCTCTAATTGCTTCAATGTCGACTGTAACGCCCAATGAGGGATTACATGCTTTCCATACTTCCTCATCGTATATATCCGCATCTTCAGGTGCACTGAATATCTTTACATACCATGTCGGTTCTATAATTGAACCGTTAAGAATTTTAACCGCTTTTTCGTGTATCTCCCAACCAATGCTTTGCTTGTCAGGGTCATCTCCTGCGGTTGTAATTATCCACCAGATAGGCTGTTTTCGTGCAGAGCCTGCGCCGAAAGTCATTTTGTCCCATAGGTCACGGTTGCGCTGCTCATGAAGCTCATCAAATATTACTACCGTTGGATTTATTCCACTTTTACTATACGCTTCCGCTGATAATACTTTTAGATAAGTTCCTGTTTCTAAATTATGTATTTCCTTTTTACTGTCTACAACTTTTAGGATTCCGCCCTCTTTTGCATCAAGTGAGGAATCTTGTTCTATCATTTGTTTGGCTGCTCTGTATACTAATGATGCCTGTTCACGCTCTGAAGCACAGCAATATATCTGTCCGCCTGGACCATCACAGCTTAAATGATATAACCCTAACCCTGCGGTCATCTCGGTTTTCCCTTGTTTTTTAGCAACTTCTAAGTATGAATATTTATATTGCCTATATCCGTTTTCCTTAACAGTACCGTAAACATCACTTACAATTTCACGTTGCCACGGTTGGAGAATAAATTGTTGACCATAGAAGTCACCCGTCAAGTGTAATTGCTGTATAAAATCTATGACTTCGTTCGCTTTTTTCTTGTCTATCACTCCTTATCAGTCCTTGCTTTATTTGGTATAAAAATACACAACCGTTTAAGATTGTGTTATTATTTCCAAATTTATTTTATCACTTATTCCTGTCTGCCAAAAATTTTCCCATGCCTGACAGTTCTTCTTTTTTAACTGGTTTCTTGGGGATTGATCGCAGCGCTGCGGCTATCGTCATTATGTTTTCTTTTTCAATGTCGAGCATCATTTTACGCTTTGCTTGAACTTGTCTGTCCACTGATAAAATACTTTTATTGATTTTATCCTTTTCGCTTATATAAGACAAGAACTCCATATCTCCATCTTTAAATGATTCTATCAGAACCATTAAGTCTGACACTAGGCTAGACGTCATTGTTTTGTAATTGTCACACTCTGCCTTTAATTCGCAGTACCTGTTTATCACACTTTCATATATTGCATCGTCTTTGTCTATCTTTTTAAATAATCCTTTGATGCGCTTAAACTCTTTTTTTGCTACCTTGTCAAGTGAGGACCACGCTGTCATTTCTTCGCCCGTGATTGTTGATTCCTCGCCTTGCTTCCGCTGTTTAATTTCAGCTTTTGTTCTATGGTCTTTATTACCTTCCATTAGTATTAACTCCACTGATTTTGATGGTCTACCTGCCATTTTCTACCTCTCATTTAGCGAAAAAAACT
>SDBT01008268.1_pt1 | contig 17006 bp, 15 predicted proteins | sample 2277101 | NCBI WGS metagenome assembly SDBT01 (sample SAMN10404973, study PRJNA504765) | marine sediment metagenome | isolation source: marine sediment core GS10_PC15, 103 cmbsf | place: Arctic Ocean: Southern Knipovich Ridge | collected 2010
CACGTTCGTCGGCAGCGGGCAGTTGTACCAGTTCTGGACGGCGATCTTGGCAAGCGCTCCGAGGCGATCGTCTTTCGGGGCGGCCCCCTTGAAATAGCTGCGGCGGCGTCGATGTGCTGCCTGTTGTACGACTGATGCGACCAGCGCTTTGACTTGCTGGGCGGCGAGAGCGGCCCACAGTTCCGGGTGGGCGTCCAGATCGTCTTGGACCGAGGCTACGGCGCTTTTCCAATCGCCGGCATGGAGGTCGACGGCGCGGCGGGCCATCGCGGACAACTTGACTTCCGGCGTAGCCGGCTCTTCAGGTGTTGTTTTCTTGGCCATTGGTTTCTCCTATAGTTTGTTTGACAGGTAGACGTTGTGGATGGCGGCAAAAAACCACAAGGGCGAAGCGATGCACCATGCATATTTGATCACGCCTTCTTCGGCGTTGATGCCCATCCAGGCACACACGAAGATCATGACGACTTCGAGAGCAAACAGCAGCGTCACTGACTCACTCCGAGCGAGAAGACAGCAGACCCGCGAAAAGGAGGATTCCGCAGCGTGAGGTTTGACGTAACGAGTGTGGGTCGGAGCGGGTTGGCAAGGGCGTCAACCACTCGCCCGCTCCGATTCAGCGGAAAGATTTTCAGGATGGGCGCTTGGCCCAGAACGGCAAGAGTGGTTGGAGAAAGCGGCATCACACCCAGCAAAGCTCCTCGACTTGAATCATCATCGCATACCCAGATCCAAAAGTAAAGGACCCGAGGGAAGTTTTTTGCGACCCCGTTGAAATCTTCCCGCCGGACGTGTATACTGGAGCCAATCACATTCAGCAGGGGGCGGTCTTGGTAGGTCTCGCCTCGACAGCCTGGTCTGCTCATTCCTCGGAATGGCACACGGCCGCCCCCATCCTGAACGGGAGGATTTTATGCACGGAAAACACGACTACGGCAACAGCGGCGGCGGAAAGCCGAAGGGCCAGACGAGCACGGTCAACAAGGGCGACAAGGCCACCGGCCAGCATCCCGGGTGGTCCAAGATGACCGGCGGCGCGAAGCCCCTCGGCCCGAAGGACTAGCAGAACCAGTTTCTCCATTGCTCCAGGGGGGCCGGACCACTGCAAACTTGTCACCCAATGTGTAAATGTCCGGCCCCGCCTTTTTCGAGGTGACCATGAAAGACTTGCAAACTTTACGCCTGACGCCCGGTGAGGTGATCAAAAAGGTTGCCGACGAGGTGGAACGCACGCCGGCTGTTGTGAGGGACATTCTGAACGCCGCCGAACACTTTGAGATCCGTGACCTGCTAGCCAGGGCGGCGGCTCCAACCACCCGGCCGCAAACGAAGCGGAAAATCCGGGACAACTTCAAACGCCCTGAGGAGGGCTAACCCCCGACAAGTCTTTGCTTCCATGGACTGATTCGCGTTAATCTTGCCGTAGGCCCGGTTACGGGCCGCCGGCTCGATGGCATCCACCAACCTTCCCATTCCCGGAAATCAGCCCCCCAAGGGTCCCGCCAACAAGGATGACCCCTACGCCCAAGCTGAGGGCGCCTCCAAGGACGAAGTAGCGGCCGTCAAGGCCACCATCGGCTCTCGTTTCGACAAGTTCATGGCGAAGGCCCGTTTCCAGCGGTACCAGTTCGAGCGCGAGTGGTTCCAGCACGTCCTCTACTACAGCGGAAATCACTGGATTGTGTGGGATCGCGATCGTCGGCAGTGGCGCAAGAAGAAAGGCCCGAACTGGTGGCCCACCCCCGTAACCAACATATTCGCCGAGAAGATCGACGACAACGTAGCGGCCATGGTCCAGCAGTTCCCCGTGCTGTCATGGCTTCCCGAGACCGACGATCCTGTCGATATTGCCGCCGCTACGGTGGCTGACAGGATCGATGAGACTATCGCCGAGGAGTCCGGCCGCAAGGTCATGGCGCGTCAGTTGGCGAGCTGGACAGTGCTGTGCGGCAGCGCCTTCGTCGAGTCCTACTACGACAAAAGCGAAGAGCACGGAACCTCGTTCATTCAGTTCAACGAATGCCAGAACTGCGGCTTAGTTGCTGGCCCTAAAGCCTTTGCGTCGGAAAGTGGTCGTTGTCCGGAGTGTGGAAGTGATCGCGTCGACCCAGCTCACGAGCGTATCGGGGCGCATTGTCCCGCCTGCGAGATAGAGGACGAAGCCGAGGCGGCCTTTAAGCCCTGCCCGCTGTGCATGATTGAGGTTGCGGCCGGCCTGGAGAACGGCGGCGGCGAGATGCTTGAACAGCCTCCGATCATGGAGGCCGTCCACAACGAAGAGAAGGTTGGAGAGGAAGTGCCCCGCGGCAAGATCTCGCAGCGTATCCGCTCGCCGTTTGAAATCTTCATCGATCATGCCTCAATCAAGCACTTCAGCGAGGACGGAGGACTGCGCTGGGTGATTGTAGTCGAGATGATGGAGCGCGACGAAGCTGAGCGCATGTACAACCTTCCGAAAGATGTTGTTGGAGCATCCCCTGGTCACGAGAACAGTCTCAGTACGCTGTACATGGAAAGTCTCGCCGTGCTCTCTAACCTGACCGGTACGCAGTTCGGCTACTACAACACCAGTGTTCGCGGGGCTGGCTCGGGCCAAACCGGCGAACGGGTACTCCGGGAGACGCTTTACGAGCTGCCTACCCCTGAATTCCCCGACGGGTTGCAGTCTGTACGCATCAGCGGGGAGACGGGCCACATCGTTGAATGGGGGCCGTCCGCCTACCACGACACGCGCGGCAAGCCGTTCATCCCAGTAGTCCATGTACCCTTCAAGGTCCAAGCCGGCCGTATCTGGGGCAAATCACCCGCTTCCGACTTGATCCCATTGCAGGACAGTCGCAACCAGACCGAATCGATGATGATCATGTCGGAGCGCCGCATGGCGAATCCGGTCTGGCTATTGCCGCGCGGCATTACGGATCGCGCTCCGACAGGTGAGCCCGGGGAGATCGTCTGGTATAAGCCTTGGGGTGGTGAGGCGGGGCGACGGACGCCTACTCCGGAGCGCGTTCCCGGCGTCGAGCCGTCACAGTACTTCATGAAGCGGCTCGAGGAACTCGACAAACAGATGGAGAAACTTGCCGGATCCTATGGGATCGCCCACGGAGAGGCCCCTCCCGGCATCACGGCGGCCAGCGCATTGGCCCTACTGGGCGAGCGCCAATCGCGTCAGGTCAGTCCGCAGATAAACGCCTGGGAACTAGCCTGGCAGCAGGTTGGCAAGCAGCAGATGATGATGTTTCGTGAGTATGCCGCCGATGAGCGCATCCACGCGACGCTGGGGGATAATTCTCGTTGGCAGCTCGAGAAGTGGTCGCGAGCCGACCTCAGCGGCAATGTCGATGTGCGCGTGGAGTTCGGCAGCGCCATTCCGAAATCGTCTGCTCAGGAGCGTGCTCAGATCGAGTCGTTGATCCGGATGATGGTGATCGACCCCCAGAATCCCGACGTTAACCGTAAGATTCTAGAGCTTTTCGGCGAATCTGAGCTCCTCGAGCACATCCAAGTCGATACGCTGGACGCCCAGAAAGAGAACGAGCGCTTCATGCGGCTGGCCCAGGGTGAGGCGGGCGGGCGTCCACCGTCTATGCGGCCGCTGTTCGACAACCATGAAACCCACGTTGCTGAGCACATTCGCATCGGTAAGACTGACCAGTACCAGGACATGGAAGAGCGCGCCAGGGGCGGCGACCAGAAGTCAGCCCTACTGACCAATATCTGGGAGAGCCACATCAAGGAGCACATGGAAGTGATCCAAGCCGCCCGAGAGGCCGAAATGGCCGAGCAGGCGGCCCAGCAGGAAGCTCCCGGACCCGGCGCCGGTCGTCCCGACGACACTGGGGCCATATTCGATCGCGGCGCTCGAGCACCCGGAGAAGAGGCTGGCCAGACGGTGATCGAACCGCGCGGTGAGACGCAGGCCATCAAGGAGCCGCGACCGCCAGCCGGCGCGTAACCGAACCACAACATGTTGTGCAGTCATTCATGATGACCACTACACCTTGCATTCGTGTTGACCCTGTGCGTATAATCTTGGTGAGCGAGTCCGCGTGACTGGAGGGGCCATATGCCAATCAGAACGAAAAACATAGGCGAGCAGATCATCGAGTTCGTAGTGCCCGCCATTCAGGCGGCTGACACGAACTTGGCCATTGCTTTCGCCGATTTCGACGGCTTCATCTCGAACATCTACGCCGAGCTGATTACGGCCGGCATCACCGGCAACCAGAAGGTCGACATCCACAAGAACGGTTTGACGATCTTCGGTGGGGCGGGCAAGATAGATTTTGCCACCACGTCGAAAACGGCCACCTACGACACCGTGACCGACGTACTCGCGCAGATCGTCAAGGGGGACCTACTCTCGCTGGACACGGACTCGATCCATAGCGGTACGGCAGCCGATGGACTGCTCGTGCAGATGAGGATTGTGCGGAAGCGCCCCGGAGCGCTGACGAACACTGCGCCGGCGATCCTGAACTAACGAATTCGACGATGCAGGACCCGACCCTAGCCCTGGTTTTAGCCGCATTGACGTTCCTTTGCGGTTTACTGGGGATTGCGTGGAAGGCCGGTCGGAGCATCGCACAGATTGAACAGCGGTTGGAGAACATCGAGGACAACGCCTTGAGTCACCTAGAAACGACGATCAAGGAAATCAAGACCGATGTTCGAGACCTGCGAAAAGTTTTCCTTGAGCGGAGCACTTCCGCGAAGAAATCCTAATGCCGGGGCACTCTCGGCGAGGATGTTATGCCTGAAGAAGAAGAGCAAGTAATAGAGCCAACCGACCCGGATCCTACTGATCCGCCGGTTGAAGACGATCGCGTTGAAACGGATCCGCCAGAGTCAACGCCGGAACCGGAGGACTTCCTGGTTATCGGTGAACGGCAACGGTACAAGACCCGTGACGCCGCGGTCGAGGGTTTCACTCAGGCCGGCAAGCGTATCGACCAGTATTCTCGACACGGTACGCCGGAGGAGGTCGAAGCCGAACTGCAACGATTGGGTGAATACGATCGTCTGGCTAAGCCGGACGAGAAGAAGGCTCCTGACCCGCTTGATGGGCTGACCCCAGAGCACCGCGGCCAATGGGGAGAGTTCGAGAAACGCTTCCCGGGTGTTGCGGAGCGGATGGGCTACGTCCGCCGAGATGATGTGGCCGCGATGGTCAACGAGGAACTCTCTACACGTGCTGCTTACGACAACGCGAGGACTGAATTCGTTGAGTTGGCTAAAGCGGACGGCAGGGAGTTGACTCCTTCAGCTATTGGGTCTTTACAGCGCTACGTACAGGCGATGGCGACTGACGACCCGGCACTCAATCAACTATGGCTCGCCGGAGACATCAAGGGCTTTGCAAAAGAAGCCTACGAACGTCTTTACGGTGTAAGTCCAACCCCTCAATCCAACGGTACGGCCGACAAGGTGGAACGCCCTCGCGACTCACGGGGTAAGTTCACCCAGGCGGCCGACTACCAGGATGTGAAGGATCGGACTGGTAAATTGCCGAAAGGCCCGCCGAAAGGTTCAGGAGCGCCCCTGAAGGGGGGAGACGAGCTTTCGCTGGAGGATCAAATCAATCCAGTGAAGCGTCTAGCACGCTCGAAAGCCTTTCTGGAGAAACTGGGTGTTAACGGCTAATCCGGGTTGAATGGAAATTTTCCACACCCGGCATAGAGGAGAACTACTATGCCCGGCGCGACTACAGGTGATGTCACTCAATTGCTCAAGGAAGTCTACGGCCCGTCCGTAGTGAGTCAGCTCAATGATGAAATTCGCGCTCTGAAGCATTTCGAGCGCAGCGAGTCGGCCCAATGGCTTGGCGAGGTGTTCGTCGAGTCACTGGCTACCGGCCGAAACTACTCGACCAAGGGAGCCGCCGAGGGCGGCCTGCTTCCCAACGCGGGCAAGCAAGCCTACAGCGAGTTGCGGATTCCCAATCGCTATGTTTACGGCACGATCGAGGTGACCGCGCAACTGATGTCGGAAGTGAAGGGCAAGGGCGCCTTCGCCAACGGTCTCGACCGCGAGATTAACGGCATGATTCGTGATCTCAGGGTCGAATGCAACCGGATGATGTGGGGCGACGGCTCCGGTACGCTGGCTCTTGTAACCAGCGATATCGGCGGCTCGCCGGTTTCGGTCATCCCGGTCGATACGCCCGGTAAGGTGACTGGGGCGATCAACGGCGCTCGGTTTCTCCGGGTAGGCATGGAGATTGCGTTGTTTGACGCCGCCCCGGGCTCAAACACCCCCAATGCAGTGCGGACGATCACGGCGGTAGCGGCCGACGGTTCGACCATCACTGTCGATGCGACCGTGGACAACACCGATGCGCCCATCAACGGCATCATCACGAAGGGTGTCGATATCGGCGGCGTGCTCGAAGGTTCATTCAATGTTGAACCCATGGGCATCCTGGGCCTGGTCGACGACGGCACGTTCGTCAACGTGCTCCATGGCCTGAACCGCACCAACGAGCCCATCTTCAAGAGCAACCGCTTCTCAAACGTTGGCAGCCTTGAAGAGATTATTCTCCACCGGGCGCTCGACACGTGCGACGAGATTTCTGGGGCCGAGCCCGATTGGTACACTTGTCACCACTCGGTTCACCGGGAGTACATCCAGATCTCTCTTCCCGACAAGCGTTACAGCGGAGAGAGTCTCATGCGGCCCGACGTCGGTATTTCCGGCGGAGGCAAAAAGCATGAGCTGACTTTCTCGGGCAGTGGCCTCGAGAAGGAACGGTATTGCCCGTATGGCGCGCTGTACGGCATCGACTCGAGCCAATGCAAGCGTTACGTCAACGTGGAAGGCAAATGGGTCGACGAGGACGGCGCAATTCTGCATCGTGGGGCGGGGACGAAAGATACGTTCAAGGGAACGTTCCGGAAGTTCTCCAACAATGGTATTTTGCAGTCGAACAGCTCGTTCATTCTGGACGGCATCAACGCGACCATCGACGTGGTCAACGCGAACTAGGTTGTTTAGCGGAGGCGTAGTCAGTGGCGGAATGGGGCGGCTCTCTTGACCAGGGCCGTCCCATTTAATGGAGTAAAGACAATGGATTTGATGCAGGTGGTTTACGCCAAGGTCTCCCTAGACGAGAAGCTCTGGAAGGACCATATCGACTTCATGAGAAACATGCAGGTTCCCTCATGGAAAGAGCCCCCTGGATTCGAGTGGCAGTATGACGGGCAGCAGTACGGCCCCATTCAACCGGGAGAGACTATCGTGGTGCCGCTGGAGGTAGCCGAACACGGTCTCAAGCGCAGCGCCATCCCCATGCGGGTGAAGGACGAATACGGCAAACCGACGATGGCCCTAGATCAGATGTCGGGGCGTCATCCAATGTTGGTGATCGCGTCACGGTTCATGGCGCAGGATCCCAGCCAGGAAGAGGAGATGCCGGCGGCTCCGTTGCCGGTGTGTCCGATATGTCAGGAGGAGCAGGCCGACCAGGATGTCTTCCGCGCGCATTTGGCGAGCAAGCACAAGATAGTTCCAAAGGGCGTGGATGAGTCTTCTCCAGCCGCCCAGGCCATGAGCGCGGTTCTTGCCGTCAAGTAGATCGTCATGAAGATCACACGACGCAGCCTGTTCGCCGTCATCACCGGCATCCTAGCCGCTGTAGGCTTCAAGCCGTCAGCGCTCAAAGCATCGAGCCGCTCGGGCTATAAGGTTAGGAAGATTACGAGCTCGTGGGGCGACATGGTGGCCGAGGAGTCCGATATGGACAGGAAGATTCATGGTTGGTTCAGCAATGCAATCAAGGACTACGACGGAAAGCTGCGCGTGCGTTGGTGCCCGTCGCTGGGAGAGTACGCAATCGAGCGAGAAGCCCACGGGACGCCGTCTGAGACTATTGACGGGCTCAAAGCGGTGTTTCATGCCCGTTCGCAGCGGAAGATTCGCGAGGGCACGTCTCTCGAAGTTCAGCGTAAAACATTGCGACGGCGCAAGGAAGCCAAGGAGCGCCTTGATGCGCTCAATCGACACAACCACCGCATCCTGTTCTTCATTCCTGATCTGAAAAATGGCACGCTCCAGGACACGCTGTATACGTTGCAGCAGACGGACCTATGGAACTACTACGGCCCCATGCGCGGCGACGTGAACAAGCACACCGACATGATCTCGCGAGAGATTGACTACTACGACAATGATGTCGATGAGCGCGCCCGGAATAAATTCCAGGACGATCGCATTCATCGAGCGAAGCACCTCTACGATCATTTGAGGTACCGCGACGGATCGCGCATCTCCATGGTCGGCGCGTCCTGAGGATAGAATGTGGCCACTGTACAGGATCTTCTCGACCTGCTCGACGACAAGCTCCTCGGTTACACCGATGCGTTTGAGACCGCTGGCGGCTCGACCGGCGAGCAAAAGAAAATCCGACAACTGAACGCTGGGCAGCACAAAGTCTGGCAGATTCTCGTGGGCGCGGGAAGGCCCGCCCGGGCGAACTGGTTCGGCAAGTCTGCTTCCGTAGTCTTCGGGGCAAGCGATCGCGACACGGCTTTACCAGCCGACTTCCACGATCTTCTTTCAGTTGAAAGCAGCTCTGTACGTATGAAGGCGTCGGGGTGGCATAAGGCGTCCTGGCAAGAAGAACGCCAGAAGATCGGCAACGTTGACCCGACAACCATCGACACGATGTACTACGTGGTTTCCGGGGACGCCGCACCGATATTGAACATCAGCCGTTTTCCTACGGCGCTGACCACCACAGTCCATTACACCTCTACGCTGACCGACTGGGCGGCGGCCGGCGATACGATTGACCGGGTGTTGTCGCCGTACCGCGACGCCATTGCGAACTATGCGGCGGCTTGCTTGACGAACGCCGTGCATCATCCTGAGGTGGCGCAAGGCTGGACCAATAAGTGGGATGACGATCAGAAGCTCATCGCCTTGGCCGGTGCGATTCGTCAAGTTGGCGACGAGGTCAGCCCGGAGAGCTTCGACACTGCGGGGTAGCAATGGATAACTCGACGAAGCTTAAAGTAATAGCGGTAAAATCACCGCCGCCAAATCCTCTGCTCATCGCCATGTTGAGGCAGCTATTAGCGGATGCCAGAGCCGGTCGGCTCCTGAGCGTTGCCGCCGTATGGGACCACATTGATCCAGGGACGGGCCGAGAAACAAGCTACATGTCCCGTGGCAAATGTGGCTGGGCGTTAATCGGCGGCCTTGAGGTACTAAAAGCTGAACTGGTCCGACGGATGCTCAAAGAGCCTGTTGCTGACGACGGAGAGTCATAGTAGATGGCTGTAAATAACTTCACAGTTGCGGACTTCTTGCGGCGTCTCAACATCAAGTTGCGCCGGCACGCCGGGGCCATCGACACTGCCGATAAGGTAGCGGCGCTCGAGGAAGCCCAACAGGAAGTCTGGTCGACGCTGTTGCGGGCCAGTGCGGCCTGGTTCGTCGTGGAGAGCCAGAACGTTACTTCGGGTGATGACGACTTTTTCCCTGTGTTGGTTCCGGCGACGCGCGAGTACGACCTTCCGAAGAACTTCCATCAGATGTACTACGTGGATGTGTTTGAGTCGGGCCAAGAGGATCTGAAATTTCTCTCGGGGTACATGACGGCGGATGAGTACAAGAAGAAGAGGCGTTCCGGGGCCGCTACACCCACCGGGGAGAAGGAGTACTACTACGACATGGTCGGCACGAATCCATCGCGTTTTGTGATGGCGCAGGCGTTGCCGGTAACCATCTCCTCACTGGACGTGAAGCTGTTCTACGTGAAGATTCTCGACCGTCTTGCCGACGAGACGGACAGTATCGACGACACGATCTTGCCGTTCATCGGCCCCGCTACCAGCTACGCTGCGTCGATGCTGGCGGCCGGCGTGGGCGCGGGAGACTTGTCGGCCCACTGGACGGAGCACTGGACGGAGCGCAAGCCGGAGCTGCCGCTGATTGCGAACCGCTTGCTTGCCGATGCACCCATCGTGTCGGGCCTCAGTTCAGACCTCCCGCCGAAGCGGGATCATACGTCGGGGAAGGTGTAATGGCGACTGTAGCCAGTTTGATTGCATTGTTTGACGGGCTAGCTCTCGGCCGGCGCGGCAACTTCATACCAGACACGAAGGTAGCGCTGTTGAACGTGGCCCAGATCGAACTTTGGAAGATCTTGGTGGGGACCGACCCGCAAGATAACTGGTTCGTTCAGGAGAGCCAAGACACCGACAGCTCCGCGGTGGACTTCTTTGGACCAATCACCACCACCTCTCGCGACTATCTGCTGCCGAAAAACCATCATCAGATGCGCGCCATCGAGGTCACGAATGCCGGCCTGGAGGGCATCCGTTTCACTAAGGCGCGATTGGACAGTGGGGAGTTTCGCCAGCAACGTGCGTCGCAACAGCAATTCGATACGGAAGCGCTCTACGACCTGTATGGCGTCAGTCCCGGGCGGATCATCTTCTCGTTGTTCCCAAAGCAGACCCTAAACGTCAAGCTGTGGTACGCACGCAAGCCCACCGCGTGGACCGAAGCTACCGACGTGGTGGATGACTACCCCTTCGACACTCATTCCATCATCGCCGATTACGCCGTCAAGCGCGGCCTGATGGGCATCACGGATAAGGCGTTCTATCTATTCGAGAGGGCGTGGGCTGAGCGAGTGATTCGCTGGCTGACCACATATCGCCGCGACAACACGGATGTCTCCGTGGTCAGTGGATTCCTGGAAGGTTCGGGAACATAGGGTAGACGGCGTGATTGAGGCTTATGCCCGGCAGAAACATTTACACGTATGGATTGTTCCTGAGCGAGGACAAGCTCGTCAGCCAGTACGCCCAGAATCCATCAACAGCCCGCCAACTGACCAATTTCATTCCCAGCCGTGCCGGTGATCTCAAGCGTAAAGCCTACGCTCCGCCGTTCATCACGACGGAGCCCACCATCGCCGCCGCCGCCGCCTGGTACAGCTTTGTCGGCGATTTCCAGTTCTATGTCGGCGGCAGCCCCGTCCGGCAGATCATCCTCAAGGTCTCCAACAATGTCGGCACGTTCTTGTACAAGTACGTCTCCGGCGGCACGCTTGCTCAGTTGCCCGCGGGAGCCTACTCCCCGCCGCATAACGAGAGCGGAGGCGTGCCGAATGGCTGGGTGGGCGACCCGCTGCTGCTGTACTCCGACGGATTGTTGTTCATCTCCGACGGGTTTGCCGGCGGCGACTGGACGATCTATGATGGGACCGATACCTGGAAGTCGGGACTCGACATTCCGGATGCGCCGTCGCTCAATGGGAGCAGTAGCCCGGGCAGCATCCAGATCGACATCTACCGCGAGTACGTCATCACGGAGTTCGACAGCGTGCGGAAGCACGAGGGACCGCCGAGTCCCAGGTTTCGATTCACGCCGGGAGCCCCGGATACGTTCGATGTGACGTTGGATCTCCCCGCGCGCGTGAACAAGCCGCCCGGCACGTCGCTTTCGGATTGGACGGTCGGTTACGCTGACAAGTACCGCATCTATGCTTCGAACATCGATGGCTCGGGACGGCTGTTTCGCATCGCCGAGGTCGCCGCGACCGATGGGGTAACGCAGTTCGTCGATACCGTACCGTTCTGGGGCGAAAGCCTGACTACGGCAATGCAGCCGCTCGAGCCGCCGTTTCGGAATCACAAGCCGAAGCCTACGCTCGTGGGAATCAAGATGCATAACCGCTTCGCGGTACGCGACGAGGATCGCCGCTCGCGAGTGTGGGTTACCGGGTTCGCCGAAGTCAAAGAGCAAGATCCCGCCAGCGTGAATACGCTGGAGACCGTGCCGGGCGCCCGCAACCCCGAAATTTCCGACATCGCAAACGAGTCAATGGAGACTTTCTTCGAGTTACCCAACGAGAGTTTCGATGTTCGCGCAATGGAGTGGTTCCATGAGGGCCTGATGATGGCCACCGAGAAAAGCATCATGTTTGTGTGGGGCTCGAAACCCGAGGACTTCCGTCCGGCGAACACCTCAACCTACGGGTTCGGCTTGTTTCACCGCAACGGCTTTCTTGTCACCACCCACGGCTTGGTCATGTTCACCAACGATCGTAAGATCGTCCTGGACCCGATCATCTTATCCGGCACGACGCCTGGGCCAGCGGAGCGCACCGGGCACGTGATCGATCTCGGCTGGCCGGTGCAACCGGATCTCGACCAGACTGACATCCGGTTCACAAACCGCTTCCAGATGGTGCATTGGAAACAGGGCTCGGAGCGCGACTGGCTGGTGATCGCCTACACCACACAGAACGTCATCGACGGCGGCACGTCGCATCTACTGATCTACGACTTTGAAGTGGGCGGCTGGATCAGTTTCGACGATGTGGCGGCCACCTGCATCGGCCTCGTCACAGAAGACGAAGGCTTTCAGTTTCTACTGGCCGGCAACAGCGTTGCCGACCGCGAGCTGAGGGTGGCGAGCGACTTTACTTCCGTGGCGGCCTCACCCTACCAGGCTGCCGATACGCGGCTCTCGTTGCCGGCCCCCGGTACGGAAATCCTACCGGCGAACACTTTCCGCAGTGCCCTGCTCGACATGGGTTCTCCAGAAGCGTGGAAGATATGGCGCTACCTGAGCTACTATCAGAAGGGCTCGTTCACGACGGTCGTCAAGGCGTGGTTCGATCCCGACGACATCGACAATCTGGTTCCTGGAGATGCGATCACGCTGACCTTTACGCAGCTCGAGAGCAACGAGTTCCGCAATTGGCTCTGGGCGCACAAGAAGCGCACTGTGTTTGAGTTCACCATTGCGGCGGACGCCAACCTGGGAGGGCTAAGCGGACTCGACATCAACATCGAGGAAATCAGCAACGTCCATCAGTAGAGGTGGAAACTTTCCATGCCGCTACCCACCATCGCCGGTCTCAAGGAGATCATCCCGCGGCTTGAACAATGGCGGCAGCTACTCCTTCGTAGCCTGCCCGACGAAAACGTCCTTGTCGCACCGTCCAGAAACGCCTGGTTCTCAATCGTTGACTCGAAGACGATCAAATTCCACTTCGATCCCGGCGACAACGCTGAGGCGCATGACGTAGAGTGGAGCGAGGATCCGGACTTCCGCAACAAGAAGGCCACACGCATCCACAGCGATGCCCTGGAAGTCGAGATCCCGCTCCACGATGCCTTCTCTTGCAGCAAGAAGTACTACTTCCGGGTACGCGCCGTGCGTGGCGACAAGGTCACCTTCTGGTCTCCTACGGCCGTGTTTGGGACGCCTGTCCCCGGTCCTTTGATCGGCCTGACGGGCGCCCATACCGTCGACAACGTTACCGAAGAGAATCCAATCATCAACGTCAACATCACGTTGCCGCGCACGGCGACGCTGGGAGCTCTGACGATCGAGGATCTCGAGGCTATCTGGACGGATCACGTCGACTTGGAAGCTGACTGGAGCGCGCTCGACGGCGCGATCGACGACTCGACGACCACGGTCAATGTGACGACGGGTCAAGGGGTCTTCTTCAAGGTCGGCGGCTTCTACAAGATCGAGAGTGAGATCATCCAGGTCGCGTCCATCGCAACGGACGCGCTCACCGTCGCTCGGGCGCAGTTAGGTACGGACGCCGCCGCTCACGCCGATCTGGTTACGGTGCGCTTCTACGCGCGCATCATCCGGGAACAGTTCCATGCAGCCGACAGCGGTCTGTTCGGCGTGACGGTGACCATCCCGAATCCCGAGAAGGTGCGGAGTCGTGATTTCGAAGCATGGGGCGTGAACCGGTGCGGTGACCGCGGCACGATGGCCTCAGTTACGGCGCTATTGAACGCGCCCGCGCTAGTGGCCGACTTGGCGGCGAATCCGCTGTTCCAGAAAGTCACGCTGACCTGGTCGGAGCTACCCTGGACGGCCTACCGCTACGAAATCTTCCACTCGACGGTGGCCCCTATCAACATCTGCGCGGCCGCACCGGAGGACGATCCCAACAACGAGATGCTGGGCCGGCCGTTGGCGGACCATGAGGGCGAAGCTAGTTTCACGCACCATGTTGGGTTCGTGTCCGGAGTGACGCATCATTACGCCGTGCGCGCGGTCGACATCTTCCGAGGCCACGAGCTGCCGACCTGCGGTGATACCGTGGGGCCGTTGCAGCCGGACGAGTTCCCCATGAACGCAGCCGGGGACGTGACTTCCATCTCGGCGGCCGAAGGACCGGCGTGCATCGGCCCGGGCGTCCCTGCTCGCGCTCGGGTACTCATCCAGTCCAGCGTGACGGTGGGCTTCACGCCGCCAGCGCCGCTCAACGAATGGAAGGCGGTCAATCTGTACGTGAAGCAGATTGGTAAGCGCGCCGAGTTGTCGCAAGCGATGACCAACGTCCAGACGGAGATGCCGGTTAAGAGCTTCCTGAGCGGCGGAGTTGACGTAGGGGGCATCCGGCAGATCTGGGTGGGCAGTCATTACCTGATCGATTCAGAGATCGTCCAGGTAACCAGCATCATCTTCGACGACCCGACCTTCGGAGCGCACGCAATCGTCGTGCGCGCGCAGCAGGGCACCTCGGCCGTATCGCACCTTGTTGATATCGACGTGTTCCCGTCGGAGGAGCCGCGCTCGGTAGCGTCCGGAGATGCGGCCCCGCTTGAGTTCCGCTTCCCGCCAGTCGGAGACGTTACGCTATACTTCGTCTCAGTGGCTCGTGATGGTCGTGAGAACGCGGTCCTGTCGAGTCCAAACCTCACCGTGACGCTGGACGCTCAGACTTCGCCGCCATTGGAGGTGCAAGACCTCTTCTGCCAGACGGCTATCCATGGCGCGACGCTCAACTGGACTGAGGGGAAAGAGTGCGACCTAGACCACTACGACGTGGCTGACATGGGCAATGTGACTATGGCCGCACAGGCCGATATTCTGTCTCGGCATATTGTGGCCCAGGTGCCGGCGGATCTTCTTTCTGGCCGGAAGGCGTTCTGGAATTGGAACGAAATCGAGTTTGAGGGTAGTATGTCCGGCGGCGGCGCGACGATCGTCATGCCGGAAAACACGTTCCTTCCGGATTCACACAACGGCAAAAGCCTGCGGTTCACCTTCACCAACGGAGGAGCGCCCAGCGAGACCGACTACACGATCCTCGACACCACGGCCACGACGATTGTATTGACCGTCACACCCACCGAGACCAGCAACTCGGTGGTGCGTTTCTACGTGGGGAGCCGAGTTCATAAATTCTACGTGCGGGCCGTGAATGCAGCGGGACTTGCGAGCGAGTGGCGTCCAGTTGAGGGGACGTTCCTTGAATGTACTCCGTTCGCCCCGGACGGGACCCGCGACATCGCCGTACCCTTGATCTATAATGATCCTCTCGGTTTTGGAAATATCTTTCGTGCTTGGTGGAGACCCGGCTGGCTGGAAAAGAGACCAGGGACGCTTGCGGTCCATGCCGCCGCGCGTGGCGAGGATGAGACAGAGACGGACTTCGATCTAGCCATAAAGAGAAGTCTTAACGGAATCACTAACTGGGAAGTTGAGGTAACCCATTCAGACGACGGAGTGACCGGATTGGTGACGAGTGTATTTGGTTTTGCGGCGGTAAACGAAGAGGATAATTACCGCTTCCAGGATAATGCCATTGATCCCGACTGGTGGACACTTCATCATCAGTTAGACTATATCAAACTTGATTCCCAGGGTGTAAGTCTAGTACGGATGCGGGCGAAGAACTACTTTGGATGGGGTGATTGGACAACCCTTGTAGCATTTTCCACACCTCCGGGGACGCCCCAGTTTACCGGAAACGGCGCAATACAGCCGTCGCAACTGGAAACAATTTCCGGTGGAAGCGTCTTCCCAAACATTCTGTCTTCGAGTATCGTCTCGGTGGCCGCCACCGCGAATTTCACGCTCGAAAAGGCGGAGTACTTGGGAGGCAGTGGTACTCCGGGGGACGGTAACGAGATCCAAGTCGGCCACGTTTTTACGATCATCATCAAGCAGGACGGAACGGGCGGCCGCGTCGTCACCTTTGACCCGCGCTACAAGGGTCTCGACGGCAAAGAGCCGGACCTTCGTCCGAATCGCTACACCGCCTACACCTTCCAGGCTGAGACGGTATCCATCTACAGGCTCATCAGTTACGTTACGGGGGCAGTATGAGAATCCTAACCGCTTTGTTGTTCGCCGCGGTCGCATCCGCACAGATGACCTACCACGATCTGGAGATCATTCCCGACCAGTCGGGCGTAGCCGGCGAGCTTCGCTTCATTGAAACGAGTGGCTGGACCTCCGGAACGGGAGTGAACTATATCGCCCTCAAGCCGCCGGCGTCAATCACGGCGAATTTCTCCTACATATTTCCCAACGCTCTACCTGCGTCGACGACCCGGTGCATTGAGATCACCACGGGCGGCGTGATCCAGTACGCGGCGGGGGCTTGCGGCGCCAGCGCCAGTGCTCCGTTTGTAGATACGACTTCAATCGTAGAGGGCTCGGCTGATGCCACGAAAGAACTACGGTTTGAAGTGGATGGGTTCACTACAGGAACAATCCGAGTAGCGACGCCGCCTAATGCGGACTTCATTATGGCGGGCATCAATCTTGCTCAGGCCTGGACGGCAACCCAGACGATGCAGAGTATCATTCCAGCGACTCACAACACATACGACATCGGAAGCTCGTCAGCCTATATGGATGAAGTGAACTCCATCGATTTCAGGGCCGGGTTTCCCAGCGCCACCTCCCCCCTTCAGGGACGGCTAATCATTGCCAATTCCGATTCTTTGGCTGAGGTCGCCGTTATATCAGGAGGCTTCAAGAACACTGGAGCCCAGTTTCACCCCACCGCTTCCATCGATCACCTTGTGGTAACTTCCTCATTTTACATCAACCAGGATGCTGGGGACCTATCTTGTACGAACATAGCCAACGGGCGGTTTGTTCAATCCACAGCGACTAATGAACTTCAAATCTGCGAGAGCGCAGCGACATTCCTTACGCCCTACATCTCCGTCAGCTTCGCGCCGTTGACGATCAACTGCCCAACGTCCCAGGTGCTCAAG